>Ga0210040_10000867_pt1 | contig 48328 bp, 38 predicted proteins | sample CryGeyCG12114_NA_FD_185462 | JGI IMG/M metagenome (GOLD analysis project Ga0210040, IMG submission 185462) | Groundwater microbial communities from aquifer - Crystal Geyser CG19_WC_8/21/14_NA (SPAdes) (version 2) | ecosystem: Environmental > Aquatic > Deep subsurface > Groundwater | place: USA...
CCGTACGACCCCACTTAAAGCGCGAGAGCAAGCGGTCCTCCAGGCCGTTCAAATCGCGCGGGGGACGGTCGGAGGTCATCACGATTTGCTTGCCGGCCTGGTGCAAGTGATTGAAGATGTGAAAGAACATCTCCTGCGTCTTGTCCTTGCCCGACATAAACTGCACGTCGTCCAGAATCAGAATATCCACCAGCAGGTAGAAATTGGCAAAATCCTGCACCGAATTGATGCGCACGCTCTCGATAAACTGGTTTGTGAACTTCTCCGCCGAAACGTAGAGCACAAACTTATCGGGCGTAGTGGCCTTGATGTGGTTGCCGATGGCCTGTACCAAGTGCGTCTTGCCCAGCCCTACCCCACCGTATATCATCAGCGGGTTAAAGCTGGTGGTACCAGGTTTATTGGCCACCGCCAAGCCCGCCGAGCGCGACAAGCGGTTGCAGTCGCCCTCGATGTAGTTCTCGAAGGTATAGGTAGTGTTGAGCTGAGAGTTGACGTAGTTGCGGTCGACTACCTTGATGGCCTCGAAGGGATTGCGCAGGGTAGACGGCGAAGCGGCCGGTGCCGCCGCTGCCCCAGCCACGTGCCGCGCCGATGACGACATAGGCCCCGCGGCCAAGGCGGCGGCGTGCCCGGCCGTAGGCGCCGGCTGGGCTGCCTTGCGCGAGGTAGGCAAATTCAGCGTGCGTGGCTGCGACTGCGCATTGCCCTGATCTACTACAATTGAGTACTCCAGACGGCCATCTGCTCCCAATTCTTGGAAGATGCTTTTCTTGAGCACATCCACGTAATGCTCCTCCAGCCACTCATAAAAAAATTGACTGGGTACTTGGATAATCAATACGTTATTATGGAGCTGTACCGGCACGATGGGCTCAAACCACGTGCGGAAGCTCTGCTCACCAATATTCGCTTTGATGACGCGCAGACAATTGACCCATACGGTTCTAAAATCCTTCAGCATCAAACAATTACAGCAACAAAAAGGCGAGCAAACAAGAGACAAAAAATAGCTGGCACGAACCGGCAGACGGTTCGTTTCCGGCAAAGGGAGACAAAAATGTGGAAAAGTCAGGAGACAAAAAAACGCTCCTTTCTCTTGCTTTTGTCAACTTTCCGTCAGGCCGTGTGAATGGGTACTACGGCGGCGGCGGCCACGGCCGGGCGGCGCGTGCCCCGCGTAAACTGGTAGTCAAGACGGCCGAGGTTGATGCCCGACCAGCCTACCTGGTTGATGAGCGTCTGGTGACCGTTGGGACCAGCTACTACGTCGGGTTTATCGAGGAAGGTGTGCGTGTGGCCGCCCAGAATCAGGTCGATGCCGGGCGCACCGGCTGCCAGCTTGAAGTCGTCTACCTTGGGGCCTTTGTATTGGTAGCCCAGGTGCGAAAGGCAAATGACCATATCGCAGCGCTCGGGGCCGCGCAGCTGCGCTACCATCTGGTTGGCCACCATCACAGGGTCGAGGTACTGGGTAGCACCAAAGTTTTTGTCGGCCACCAAGCCGGCTAGTTCAATGCCTACCCCAAACACGCCAATGCGGTGCCCGGCCTTCTCAAATACTTTGTAAGGCCGAAACTTACCGGCCAAGCTGGTTTTAGAAAAATCGTAGTTGGCAATCAGAAACGGAAAGCCCGCGTTGGGCAGTTGCTGCTGCAAGCCTTCCAGGCCGTTATCGAAATCGTGGTTGCCGAGGGTGCTGGCGTCGTAGGCCATTTCCGTCATCAGCTTATACTCCAGCTCGCCCCCAAAAAAGTTGAAGTAGGGCGTACCCTGCCAGATATCGCCCGAGTCCAAGAGCAATACGTGCGGCTCCTGCTGCCGAACCTGCTGAATCAGGGCAGCGCGGCGAGCCATGCCGCCCATGTTGGCCCACTGCCCGCCGTTGTCGGGAAAGGGGTCGATGCGCGAGTGCATGTCGTTGGTGTGCAGAATTACCAGGCGGCCCTTGGTATCGGCCGCAGCGGCCGAATGGCTCAGGCCCAACAGCCCCAGGCCGGCTGCACCCACGGTAGAGTGCTTCAGAAAATCGCGACGGTTCACGTTGGAAATGTTGAGTGTTGAATGGTGCGTTTTGAGCTGAGTATGCTACCACGCAGTCGATTTCAGAGTGGTAAAGCTGGACCTTTTCGGGGCCGCCAATCACTTGAATCAACGCGTAGACCTCAACCCTTTATTTCACCCTACCCTCTATGTGGGCTTCTACGGGCTTGCCCTGGGCCGTGAGGGCGGTAATTTTATCGGTGATGGCCTGGCGCAGGAGCACGCCGGTGTCGCGCTGGGTGAGGGGTTTGAAGAAGATGAGGTTGTCGCCGCCGCCGGCTAGGTAGTCGGAAATGGCAATGGAGTAGGTGCGGGCCGGGTTGAAGGGTAGTCCGCCAATACGGACGTCGGCGGGTTTGCCATCGGATTCTACCTTATACGTAGCCCCCGAAATGGGCATTTTGATGCGTGCCGCGTAGTCGAACAGCTGCTGCACTATGGGCCCGGGGGCGTCCAGCACCACCAGCTTATTCTCAAACGGCATCAGCTCGAACACGGTTCCCAGCGTGATGGGACCAGCCGGAAATGCCGTGCGCAGGCCACCGTTGGTCATCACAGCCAGATCGATGGGCTGGTGCAGGGCCACGGCGGCACGCTCGCGCTGCAAGTCGGCCACGAAATTGCCCAGCGGCGACTCGCCCGCATTCTTGGTGAGAGCCACCGGCGCCGTACCCAATACGGCCGACATTTGCTCGGTGACGCGCTGGCGGTAGGGTGTGATTTCGGCAGCCATTTTCGCGTCCTCGGGCTGATTTTTGTCTACGGGCCGAGCCGTAACGGGTGCCAGAGTAGCTTGGGGCTGATAGGTGGCGCGTTGGCAGGCAGGCAGCAGAGCTGCAACGGTCAGCAAGCCAAAAACAATAGAGCGAGCAGGTAGAAACGACATAAACAGCGAAGCGTACAGAAGTGCAAAGGTAGGCGAAATAGGCGTCTCAGCCCTGCTGCTACCCCTTATATAGTATGGCATCTGCCCGACAAAATACAGCGAGCTATATAGGCTCATACTCAATCTACCGTAGCGAAGCACGCAGTACTTTTATTGTGTCCGGTGCCTCTGCCCTACTCTGCCAGACCAGAAGCCGGCCTTTTATCACGCCATTGTTGGCTGATGCGGTATCTTTAGCCGCATCAGCCCTCCTGCTGTCCACCCCAGCTCTATACCGCTCCCTTATGGCCGATACTCCGTCGCCCACCCCGCTTTCCTTCACCGAATTCCCTCCCTTGAGCACTGCTGCCTGGCAGGAGCGCATCCGCCGCGACCTGAAAGGCCAGGATCCGGAAACGCTGCGCTGGCACTCGCCGGAGGGCATTGTGGTAGAGCCGTTCTACCACCACGAGGCCCTGGATGCGCTGGCTGGTCCGACCGGCCCCTACGTGCGCTCCGATAGCGCCAACGCTTGGCTGAACGTGCCTACCTACCTGGTACCCGCCCTCGACAACGGCCATGCGGCCATCGACCGGGCTGCGGATGCGCTACAGCGCGGAGCCGATGGCGTTCATTTCGACCTCACGGATGCGGCCACGTTCGATGTGGCCTATTTGGCTCAGCGCCTACCCCTGGCTACCACCTACATAGGGTACTCTACCCGCACCACTCCCCTGCTGCTGGTGCAGCGGCTGCTGACAGCCAGCAATGATACGTTGCGTGGCTTCTTGCGCTTCGACCCCGTAACGGATCATCTGCTTGATTTGCAGGCACAACTGACTGGCTTACGAGAAGTACTGCTGCTGACGCGGCACCTACCGGAGTTCCGGGCCCTGACTGTGAACGGGGCGTATTTCGGCAACCGGGGCGGCACGGCTACTCAGCAACTGGCTTTTGCGCTGGCGACGGCGGCGTACTACCTGTGCTGCCTACCCAGTGCGGAGCTGGACCGGGCCACGGTGGCCGCAGCCATGCAGATACAAGTGGCCATCAACCCTGGGTACTTCACCGAAATAGCCAAGCTGCGCGCCCTGCGTCGGCTGTGGGCCACGGTGCTCTTTGCCCACAAGCTACCCCAGGAAACCGCCGCGCGACTGCGCATTTACGCCAGCACAGCCAGCTGGAGCCAGACCACCCTCGACCCACATACCAACCTGCTGCGCACCACCACCGAGGCGATGGCCGCTGTGCTAGGCGGTGCCGATGTGGTGAGCGTTACGCCCTTCGACAGCCTCTTTGCCGCGCCCAACGAGCTAGCCGACCGCCTTGCCCGCAATATCCCTACCCTGCTGCGCACCGAGGCTCATCTGCACCAGGTAGCCGACCCGGCCGCCGGCTCCTACTACCTCGAAACCCTAACCGACGAGCTGGCTCGCAACGCCTGGGCCTTGTTTCAGGAAATAGAGGCTGGGGGCGGAATGCCACGGGCCATTCGCCTGGTTCTACAGCAGTTGCAAGCTACCACGCAGGCACAGTTTCGGCGCATTGCCACCGGCGAGCAGGTAGTGGTGGGTACCAACCGCTACCAAAACCCGCGCGAGAAGTTCAGCTTCAACCCCAAGCGCCTGCTACGCAGTGCCGATTTCGACTCGACGAGGGCAGCCTACCCCTCCGAAGTGCTGCAACTAGCTACGGCGCTGCACTTTCAGCGACGCGAGAAGAAGCTGAAGCGGGCGGCCGTGGTATTGCTGGGCGCCCACACCAACCAGCACATTCTGGAGTCGTTTCTGCAAACGCTACCGGTGCACGAGCGGCCCGAGCTGCGCGCCAGCCACCCGGAAGGAACCGTATCGGTGCTGCTTTCCTCGTCGGAGGCCGCTACCCTGATGTACGCAACCCCGGAGCAGTTTATGCACCTGGCGCGCTTGGTACACCGGGTGCCGGAAGACGACTTGACATTTATTCCTCCTCCTTTACTCACCTCCGACCTAGCCACCATGCAGGAGGCCGTACAGTTTTTCGGATTTAAAGAATTTACGGTAGAAGGCTATAGCACGGAAGATGTGCTGGCCCGCTTGCAGGGAAAAGTCAGCTAATACATAAGAGGCTGTTTGAGTTAAATCGGTGGGCCGTTGAAAGGGTGTAGAGACGCCTACTTGCGTCTCATCGTTGAACGAGAGGTTTTATGACGCAGTTGGCGCATGCGACGAGGCGCAAGATTTTGTGGTTCGTCGTTGAATGATTGGCGCTTACAAAGGCAACGTCAGCAACGACGAGACGCAAAATCTTGCGCCTCTACCTTGTTCTAGATAACGCAAACAGGAACTCCTTAGCGCTGCGCCTTCGCTAAAGGGAAAGCGACGTAGGTAGCAAGGCTTGTTAGCATCGAGCCATTTGTGTAGGGACTAGGGCCGGCGCTACGCATCAGCCGTACACTCACTTGTACTTGCCGGCCCTGTACTGGCCCAAAAGCCACGCCGGCACCAGCACCGTAGCCGTATCCCATACGCTGCGGCCGACCAAAGAGCGACTGCGTGGTTTCCATGTCATCGGAAATAAATGTCAGCTCATCCTGCCGCTGCGTAGTTACTGCCTGCACCTGAATGCCAGCCTCCACATAAGGCCTTACTATCGTGTGGCCGAAACTGTACCGAACAAATACGGGTAGGCGCAGATAATCAAAAGCTAGCTTAGTTCGCTGTTGTATGTTGCCAGGCAACTCATAGAGCATCGTATAATGCCGGTTGTACTCATAATACAGTCCTGCATTTGTTGAGAAAGGCGCTCCACGTAGTCCTGGTGTGAATAACACACTGAGCCCAACAGTGGGATAGTAAGAACCATCGTATACATCATCCAATGGCTTGCCACCAGTACCGTCGCTTAACCGCAACCGGTCGGTAATGCCAAAGCCTATTGCGGGTGCCCATTGCCAGTTACGACGCTGAGAGGTAGGCGGTGCCTCTGCTTGCTGTTTCGCCGGACTAACACATGCGTTGTAGTCGCGTACGGCACGCGCCAAGCTCTCTACCTGGAACCCCAGGGTACTCAAGTTATTCACTGAATTTGGGCAGCTCCGAAAGGCCTGTGCCAATGTGTCGCGATAGTGGGGGCGTTGCACGTACTGCACGTACTCCAAGCCCCGATTATACTGGATTACCTTCTGCGTCAGCATGGGCAGCTCCGTGAGCTGCGACGGACGGTAGCCACGCAAGAAGAAACGTTTTTCTAGCTCACCTTGGAAATAATACAACGTGAGTGCTCCCCGTACAACTACTTGTAAAAAGGCTTTGCGAACGGTATCCGTTTGGGCAACAGACTTCGGTAGTAAGTGGCTTTCATACTGTAGGTCAGCAGCGCCATAGGCCAACAACTGGGTAGGACGGTACGATTGGAAGGCAGCTTTGGTAGTGGGTTTAAAAAAACAGAGTTGGCTATTGCGCCGGTCACGCCCTACCTGTACCATACCGCGAAGCGTATCGCCGGCAGTAGACACAATGTAGCCACGTTGAGAACCATGCTGGGCCTTTGTTTCCGCAACCCCTACCAATAGAAGAAAAACAATAAAAAAATAACTAAAAACACGTTGTAAAGCTGTTTTCATAGTGTATTTGTGAAATTAAAAAGAGTAGTGGTAAAGATAAGGAGCAACTGTTCATGGAAGCGTGCTTCCAGAGAAAGCTGGTATCTTTCACTGTTTGTGTCCGAGTCCTAGCCTACCCCCCATGTCGCCTGATTTCTCCCAGATTCCCTACAACGCCGGCACGCTGCCCGCTCCCACCACGCCGCCTGCTACCTCCCCTACCCCGGAAGGTATCGAGATGAAGAGCTACTACACGGCGCAGGACGTGGCCGGCTTCGACCACCTCGGGTTTGGGGCGGGCGTGGCGCCCTACCTGCGCGGCCCCTACGCCAGCATGTATGTGCAGAAGCCCTGGACCGTGCGGCAGTACGCGGGCTTCTCGACGGCCGAGGAAAGCAACGCTTTCTACCGTCGCAACCTCGCGGGTGGGCAAAAGGGCCTATCAGTGGCGTTTGACCTGGCCACGCACCGCGGCTACGACTCCGACCACCCCCGCGTGGAGGGCGACGTGGGCAAGGCCGGCGTGGCCATCGACTCGGTGGAGGACATGAAGGTGCTCTTCGACCAGATTCCGCTGGATCAGATGTCGGTGAGCATGACCATGAACGGGGCAGTGCTACCCATTATGGCCTTTTATATTGTGGCGGCCGAGGAGCAGGGCGTGACGCCAGAGAAGCTGGCGGGCACCATTCAGAATGATATTCTGAAGGAGTTTATGGTGCGCAACACCTATATCTACCCGCCCCTACCCAGCATGCGCATCATTGCCGATATTTTCGAGTACACGGCGCGGCACATGCCCAAGTTCAACAGCATCAGCATCTCGGGCTACCACATGCAGGAGGCCGGTGCCACCGCCGATATTGAGCTGGCCTACACCCTGGCCGATGGGCTGGAATACGTGCGCACCGGCTTGGCAGCGGGCCTGAGCATTGATGACTTCGCGCCGCGGCTGTCGTTTTTCTGGGCTATTGGCATGAACCACTTCATGGAAATTGCCAAGATGCGCGCCGCCCGCATGCTCTGGGCCAAGCTCATCCAGCAGTTCAACCCACAGAACCCAAAGTCGTTGGCGCTGCGCACGCACTGCCAGACCTCGGGCTACTCCCTCACCGAGCAAGACCCCTACAACAACGTGGCCCGCACCTGCGTGGAGGCACTGGCGGCCGTGCTCGGCGGCACCCAAAGCCTGCACACCAACGCCCTCGACGAAGCAATTGCCCTCCCTACCGACTTCTCGGCCCGCATTGCCCGCAACACCCAGCTCTACCTCCAGCACGAAACCGACGTGACCCGCGTGGTAGACCCCTGGGGCGGCTCCTACTACGTGGAAACCCTCACCCACGAGCTGGCCGACAAGGCCTGGACGCTGATACAAGAGGTAGAAGAACTAGGCGGCATGGCGAAGGCCATCGAAACCGGCCTACCCAAAATGCGCATTGAGGAAGCCGCCGCCCGCAAGCAGGCGCGCATCGACTCGGGGAAGGAAATTGTGGTAGGCGTGAACCAGTTTAAGGTAGACGAGCCCACGAACATCGAGCTGCTCGACATCGACAACGCCGCTGTGCGCGAGTCGCAGATTGCCCGCCTAAACACCATCCGCACGGAGCGCGACTCGGCGGCCGTGCTGCGCGCCTTGGATGCCCTGACCGATGCCGCTCGCTCGGGCAAGGAGAACCTGCTGGACCTGGCCGTAACGGCCGCCCGCCTGCGTGCTACCCTCGGCGAAATCTCCGATGCCCTCGAAAAGGTATATGGCCGCCACCAAGCCACTATTCGGGCTATTTCGGGTGTATATTCCGCTGAGATGAGCTACGACGAGCAGTTTGCCCAGGCCCGCCAAATGGCCGACGACTTCGCTGCCCGCGAAGGCCGACGCCCGCGTATGCTGGTGGCCAAAATGGGCCAGGACGGCCACGACCGGGGCTCCAAAATCATTGCTACCTCCTTCGCCGACGTAGGCTTCGACGTGGACATTGCGCCCCTGTTCCAGACGCCCGCCGAGGTAGCCCGCCAAGCCACCGAAAACGACGTGCACGTGGTAGGCGTCAGCAGCCTCGCCGCCGGCCACAAAACCCTGATTCCGCAGCTACTCGCGGAGCTACAGCAGCTCGACCGCGAGGATATCCTCGTCATTGCTGGCGGCGTCATTCCGGCTCAGGACTACCAGTTTCTGTATGATGCTGGCGTGGCCGGCGTGTATGGGCCGGGGACAGTTATTGCCGTGGCGGCACAGGAGATTTTGGGAAAGTTGGGGGAGTAAATTTTTAACTATTTATTTCACACAGTAATTTTTTAATATGAATTTAATTCAGTCACAAGCAACTGATTTTTATCAAGGACATCAGTATTCTGGCAAATATGGCCAGCAGGATTATAAGTCATTTATTGACTCTGTAAGAACTTCACTCCACGATTATCGCAAGATTGCTCATAAGATTGAGTTTACAGATAAGATAATTGACACGATAAAACAAGAGTATGATGATCACATGCTTGTCTGTAAAAACCCAAAGACGTGTAGTAAGAATAAATTTTATGAGAACTCCTTATTTTTTCTACAAGAAGAAGTTGAGGATTTAGAGCAACAGTTGCCTAAGGAGGAGTTTAACCGTATGCAAAAAAAAGAGACTTCAGAAGCATTGGAAGCCTTAGTAGCTGAATTGAATACTTTGAAAACAGGTCAACAGATCACTTATGATGATTTAATGTCTGAATTTAAAGATTTGAGAGAGTTTCTTTATCTAGAAAAAAAGACTCTCTCTCAATTAATGCTTGGAAAACTTACAGAAGTAGTGTCTAGCAGTGTTGTTGGAGATGTTATCAGCGAAACAGTTAGCAAATCATTGATTTGTATGATTAAAGACCATTATTCCGCGTTACTTAATACTAAATTTTAGCAAAGCTTCCGTTTAACCGAATTTATAACACTGGCTCGGCCGGATTTATAATCCGGTCGTCACGAGGTGCGGATTTGCAATCCGCCCTAGCGTACTCTACACCTTTTATTCTTTATTTTTTATGGGCATCCGCTATACCGTTCGGAGCGAGCAGCTATACTACCTCACCTGCACTGTAGTCGATTGGGTCGATGTGTTCACGCGTCCCGTGTACCGCCATATTATGGTAGACGCATTGCGCTACTGCCAACAACAGAAGGGTTTGGAGTTGTTTGCTTGGTGCCTGATGAGCAACCACCTGCACCTACTGGCCCGCGCCGCCGAGGGTCACAACTTGTCCGATATTCTGCGCGATTTCAAGAAGTTCACCTCCAAAGCCATCGTGCAGGCCATTACCGATGAACCGACCGAAAGCCGACGGGCCTGGCTGCTGGACCGCTTTTACTTTCGCGGCCGGCAAGACTCAAAAATCACCAATGCCAAGTTTTGGCAGGATGGCTCGCACGCAGTTGAGGTGCTAACGCCAGCCTTTGCGCAGCAAAAACTACAGTATATTCACCAAAACCCTGTGCGGGCGCAAATTGTGCAGGAGCCCGAAGCCTACGTGTTTAGCTCGGCTAGCAACTACGCGGGTGGACACGGCTTGTTGGAAGTGCTGTTTGTAGAGTGAGCATTGGACTAACTGAGCGTGTATTGCGAACGGCACGAGTGAGCGGATTATAAATCCGCGCCTCGTAACGACCGGATTATAAATCCGGCCGAGCAAGCTGCTGACCAACTCTCCCTACTCCCACCACCGCCGTTGCGGCAGTGACCCGGCGCCGAGGGTCACGGGCGGGCCTAACTCGGGAGTTGTGATGGGCACGTTGCGGCGGGCGGCTTCGGCACTGGCCCGCGTTACAGATTCGTTACAGGCGTGGTGGACTTCGGTGAAGGCACCCCAGTGAACCGGCAGAAACACCCGCGCCTGCACGTCGAGGGCGGCTTGCACGGTTTGCTCGGGCAGCATATGAATTCCTAAAATGATGGCGTAGGCCTCTGGCCTGCCATCGTCCGCGCTGTTAGGAGAGTTATAAAGGAAGTCGTTCTAGCGGCGTAGACCAGAGACTTGCAATTAGTCGGCACGGGGCACACCCACGCCATTATTCTAGAGTATCCTGCCTGACCACGGCACTCTTGTACACGTAGTATATCACTAAAAATTCCCATGCGCATCGACGAAATAGACCAAGAAGACGCCGACATCGATTGGTTTGCTACCGATAGCGACGGCCATATCCTGCACGTAGCATCTGGTGGCGGGATATTGCCCGAATCAGTTGCCGCCTCCGAAGAAGAGCTACTGGAGTTGCACCAGTATTTCCTGACGCGGCCGGAAACTGGTTCTGCGGTGACGGTAGCGGTGGAAGAGGCAGCCGACGAGGGTAGCTATCAGGGGTTTGCCCGCTATGCCCGGCGCGGGCTGTTTTCCTTTGCCAAAACCCGCCTGCACGAGCGCGCCGATACGCAGTATTACGTGGTAGCCCGCCCGGCGCGGCCGCTCACCCTTTCCGACCTCCCGGAGCAATTGGTCGCCTTATTACGCCGGACCCACGTGCCGATTTCGGTGCTGGAGGCTACCACGTTGGATATTGCTGGCATCAGCTAAAGTCTACAAGCTGGTTGGTAGGAAACTCGTTACCTACGGTACGGGCACTTGCTGGTATAGCAGATTTGGCTACCCTAGGCGCAAATATTGGTAGATGAAAACTGTACAATAGACGATTCAGAATGCCTCAACGTCTATCCTGTATGGGTAGGGGTCAATCTTGAGCGGGTTGGTGCGTTAGGAAAGCACATACCAACCAAACTACCGTTCATGAAGCGCACAACTATTTCCCTGGCCGCCCTCCTTCCCCTGGCAGCGCTGCTATCCTCCTGCGACAAAACCAATGAGGAAGCGGAGCCCGCTACCACCGAGGTAAGCCCCGAAACAAACGTAGAGTCATCGGACGACTATGTGTTCGATAGCACCGTTACGACCATCACGCTGAACGGCACCTCCATTACCGTGAGCGGCAGCGGCGTAACGGTAGCGGGTAGCGTGGCAACCATCACGGCACCGGGCACCTATAGCGTTAGTGGTAGCCTCACCAACGGCCAGCTTATTGTGAGTGCCGATGTGGCTGATAAGGTGAAAATTCAGTTAAACGGTGCCAGCATCACGAGTGCTACCTCTGCTCCGTTGCAAGTAACAACCGCCGATAAAGTGATTCTATACCTGGTGCCGGGCACTACCAACTCCCTCACCGACGGCAGCGCCAGCAACGCCGACGGCGCACTGTACAGCGCGGCTAAACTGTCGTTGTTTGGCACTGGCACACTTACCGTTACGGGCAATGCCGATGGGGGCATTGTGAGCAGCGGCGGCCTGATTATTAAAGAAGGAACCTACGCCATTACGGCCGCTGAATCAACCATCAAGAGCGACAAAAACATCATCATCGACGGTGGCACTTTCGCGCTGGCTGCCGGTAACGACGGCGTGCATGGTGAGGAGTCGCTGACCTTCAACGGGGGCGACGTGACGATTTCGAAATCGGAAGAAGGCATTGAAAGCGCGGAAATCACCATCAACGACGGTACGCACATCCAGCTTACCTCCACCGACGACGGCGTGAATGCCTCTTCCGGCGACGATACGTCCGAAAACCACTTCTACATGAAGGGCGGCTTTGTGGCCATTAATGCAGGCGGCGACGGGGTAGACTCCAACGGCTACATCGACATGACGGGTGGCACCATTGTGGTGAACGGCCCCAGCACCAACGGAAACGCCGCCATCGACTACGACCGCACCTTCACCATTTCGGGGGGCTTGCTGGTAGCAGTAGGCAGTGCTGGCATGGCACAGGCGCCTAGCACCTCATCGACTCAAAACTCCGTGAAAGTGACGTTCAGTTCCGCCAAACAGGCCAATCAGCTGCTCCACGTGCAGGATGCCAGCGGTACCAATGTGGTTACGTTCAGCCCGACTAAGGCCTATCAGGCAGTAGTTATCTCCTCGCCGAAGCTGGTGCAGGGTAGTGCCTACACACTCTACCTCGGCGGCAGCAGCACAGGCACGGCCGACAATGGCTTGTATGAAAATGGCACGTACACGGCCGGCACGCAAAGCAATAGCTTCACAGTATCGGGCTCGGTTACTACCCTCACGGCCAATTAACAGCGACTACTTGGCACTATCGCAGCAGTTGTGGCCTTACTTCCACCACTGCTGCTGCGGCAATGGCCCGGCCCCTACCGTCACGGGCTGACCTAGCTCGGGGGTAGTGATGGGCACGTTGCGGCGGGCAGCTTCGGCACTGGCCCGCGTTACGGACTCGTTCCAGGCGTGGTGGGCTTCGGTGAAGGCGCCCCAGTGAACCGGCAGCAGCACCCGCGCTTGCACATCCAGGGTAGCCTGCACGGTTTGCTCGGGCAGCATATGAATCTGAGCCCAGTCCTTGTCATACTGCCCACATTCCATGAGGGCCAGGTCGAAGGGGCCGTGCTGCTGGCCGATGGTTTGGAAGTGCGGCCCATAGCCCCCATCGCCGCTGTAGAAGATGCGCTTGGTAGGCGTCTTCAGCACCCACGACGACCAGGAAGTGGAGTTGCGGTTGCCGAGGCCCCGGCCGGAAAAGTGGCGGGCGGGCGTGCTCACAATGGTCAGGCCCGGCAGCTGCACCGAGTCGCTCCAGTCCAGCTCTTGAATACGCACCGAGTCGACGCCCCAGGCCCGCAGGTGCGCCCCTACCCCTAGCGGCACAAAGAAGTGCGCTACCTTGTCTTTGAGCTGAACAATGGTTTTGTAATCGAGGTGGTCGTAGTGGTCGTGCGAAATCAGCACGGCGTCGATGGGCGGTAGCTGCTCGGCGGTGATGGCCAGAGAATCGTTGTAGCGCTTGGGCGTTACCAGCGGCAGCGGCCCCATTTTCACGCTTAGCATGGGGTCGAGCAGGATGTTCTTGCCCGCTATTTCAACCAAGCTAGCCGAGTGCCCAAACCACGTTACCCGCACCAGCTCAGGCGTTTTTTGCGTGATGCCGAGAGAATCTAGCTGCTGGGTAGGCAGCGGTTCGGCCGGACGGGCGTTGGGGGTTTTGCTGAACAAAAAGCGCCAGAAGAGGCCCAAGGTGCTACCGCCCGTCATCACGGAAGTAGGTATCAGGTTCTGAAACTCACCATCCTGATAATGCCCCGACTGCGCATAGGCCGCTTTTTGGGCCTTGGTAGGTTTGCCGCCCAGCTCCGGACTTAGCTGCGCGAAAGCAATGCCTCCTACCACCAGCACAACTACTATAGTAGCGGCCAACCAGCCGACGAATTTCAAGAATTTACGCATTGTGTTACGTTAGGCTACCCCAAACAAAGCCCAGCCACTTAAGAGCTGTTTGAGTTAATTTTCAACCGCTACCGCAGTGAGCGTGTAGGGTCTGGTTGTTTGCATTGCAGCAGTAAATCCTATTCTACAACGAAACTCATCACTACCCTGGACAGCTACTAACAAAATATCCCTTGGTTTGCTTGCGCGGGTAAAAAAGAAAGCCTCTGCACCACCTAGCCGTGGTGCAGAGGCTTCATGGTGAGGGGCTACCCTACTTTTTTGCCAACCACAACGCGGCAGCACCGCCCACCAGCGCCACCAACGCCCCCGTCAGAACGGGGTGCATGGAGGCACGGGTGTAATAGCTTTTCTGTATTACATAGCCCGGATGATTGCCGTGCACTTTGCCACCAACACCGGGCTGGTGCAGGCCACCGGCCGGATTTTTCGGCGCCTCGTCGTCTTGCACCTCCTGGCTGGGCATCACGTGCGCGTTCACCCAGTCTATTGCAGTAGGCGCCACTTTATTAAAGGCGCTGAACAGCTTGCTGCCACCACCCACATAAATATCGCGTTGCGGATGCGTTGCGGCGTGCACAATAGCGTTGGCTACTTCCTCCGGCGCATACACAGGGTCGGGTAGTTTTGGCTCCCGGTCGAGGTAGTTGCGGGCATTCTGAATGAAGGGCGTATTGATACCCGCCGGCTTGATGAGCACCACCGACACCGGCGCTTCCTGATGCTCCAGCTCGGCGCGCAAGGAATCGGTGAAGCCTTTGATAGCATGTTTGCTGGCAGCATATACTCCTTGTAGCGAAACACCAATATCCGACACCTCGCTACCCAGGTTGATCAGCACACCACCATGCTGCTTCAGGTGCTTCAGGGCCTCCAACGAGCCATTCACTACCCCCCAAAAATTGGTATCGAATAGCTTGCGGTAGTCTTCCAGCGAGCCTTGTTCAATGAGCCCCACAATGCCTACACCGGCATTATTCACCCACGTATCAAAGCCGCCAAAGCGCTCCAGAGCCGTTTCGGCAATACGACGTATGTCGTCGGGGTTGGCTACATCGGCCACTACCGTAGCCACTTCGCCGCCCAAGTCGTGGGCTATTTTTTGTAAGTTTTCTTCGCTACGGGCCGCCAGCACTAGCTTCGCGCCTTTCTTGGCGGCTAGCTGGGCCGTAGCTAGGCCGATACCGCTGGTAGCGCCCGTAATAACGATGGTTTGTTGGTCGATGGGTTTGAGTTTCATACGTGCATGGTGTAAGAAGACAGTGTGTTTTGGTGCTTCTTACGCACGCCCACTCCACACGACTACCCCAATTTACTGCATTGGCAGGCTGCACAAAGCACCACAGATGAGCTCGTAACGGCTTTTGATAAGCCAGTATGGTAGCTGTAGTGGCGCTCTACGCACCCTTCGTTGGTAGTATATGCTTTGAGTTATGCTACTCGGTTCAGTAGGATAAAACAGTATAGAGCTCCACAATTCTGTATCCTTCTAAAATTATAAATTATAAAATAATCTATAATAAATAAAACCATTCCGTCCTTCTTTCCGTATCACCGAACTTCCTCGACATCACTATAAGAATCTTACTAAATCTTATTCTACCTATTCTGCTGATATATCGCAAAATATGTGTGTGCCTGAAAAGCGTTGTCATGTACATGATACTTCGTTTTTCTGAGAGCGTTATCCATTATCAAAAACTTCACGAGCCCTTTCTACCATAGGCTTTGTATGGAAATCGCAGACACCTTCATAGCGGATCGGCCAACCGTCTTCCCCAACCAAACACGCGCTACCGCCGCCGTTCGCAAGCCCGCTTTTCTGGATTATATCCAAAATGCCCGGGCAATTGCGATTCTTTTTATCGTAGCTATTCACTGCTATGGTATTTTGCGGCCCGAGTTCGAGCCTATTATTCTGCAACGAGGCACGTTGCTGTTCATGTTTATTTCAGGTTTTTTGTTTCAATATCTTTCTAAAAGATTTGACAAAAACACTTACTGGAATAAGAAATTCTTAAATATTATTATTCCGTACGTCCTCATATCTATACCTATTATTTTTATCCGATTTGCTACTCATAATCATAACCCAAATATTACGTCAGTATTTGCTGATTTTTACGAGTATTCCCTTCCCACGCAAATAGTGGCTTATTATGTAACCGGAATGCACCTAGTGCCTTTCTGGTTTATTCCCATGATTTGCTTCTACTACCTGCTTGCCCCCGTATTTATCTACCTCGACCGCAACAGAAAAATATATTATTTCCTACCCATTTTCATCTGCCTATCACTGATTATCACTCGATCGTCAGAGCTTTACCGGTTTCATTTAGCTTTCATTCACTACCTGTCCATCTACTTGTTGGGCATGTTTGCTAGTCGCTACCGGAAACGGTTACTCTCCATAACGGATATGCTGTGGCCTATCCTACTAGGTTTAACGCTGGCTTTTATCATTCTAGGTATCCTGTTCACACAGACAGAAATTAGATTTATCGAGCAGTTTCTATACTGTCAGAAAATACTGATTTGTTGGTCTATCATTTACCTATTATGGAAATTCAATGATAGGATTATGCAAAATAAGTTATTATCAACCAAGCTGACCTATTTATCAAACATCAGCTTTGCTTTGTATTTTATTCATTATTACTACCTGTATTTTATCGATTACCTTGTTGTTAATAATTTGGTATACTGGCCACCAACCTTCATCAACTCAACGATTATATTTATTACCGACTTACTTTTCTGTTTTATCTTAATAGCGCTAATAAAAACAGCAGCGGGTAAAAAGAGCAAATACATCATGGGCTACTAATAATGCGCTTTATGCACAAGAAAAGGCCGGCCTGGTTCACAGATGTGTGAACCAGGCCGGCCTTTTTAACTCTGGTACAACAGTGCGTTGCTTATAGCAACTCCAGGGCGGCTTCGTTGCCCTGCTGAATAGCCAGATCGTGGGCGGAAAGGCCCCGCACGTCGCGAATGGAGGTGTCGGCACCAGCTTCCAGCAGAATAGGAATCATCTGGTTGCGCCCGAAAAGCGTGGCAAACATGAGTGCCGTGCCCCCATTTCCATTTTGCAGGTTCACATCCGCGCCGTGGGCAATAAGCTGGCGGGCAATTTCGGGGTAGCCCTTGAAGCAGACGCCCATCAGAGCGCTGTTGCCGCTGCGGTCCTGCACGTTCACATCGGCACCAGCCTCCAGCAACAGCTGGGTAGCGTCGAGATGGTCGTCGTAGGCAGCAATGATTAGTGGCGTAAAGCCTTTCCCATCCTGGGTGTTCACGTCGACACCCGTAGCGAGCAACTCGCGCAGGTGAGCTACGTTGCCGCGGCGGGCAGCATCAAATAACAGGTCTTCGGGACGGGCGGAGGTAAATGCGTTTTCCAAGAAAATGAATACTAATGGTTGTGAACAAGCTGTACGACTCAAGTAACAGATTAGTAGAACCCGCTACAGGGAAGCTATGTTTTAGCGTGCTGGTACTGGGTAGCGTGCAAATAAAATTGCTACGCTGTTGTTGATCTGCTCTAGCTGCCGGTCGGCCTTTTTGGTGAGGGCGCCAGCTACGTTGCCCTGCCACACCAGCGTATTGCGGGCGGCATCCACAGTGGTACCCTCTTTGTAGGCGCGCACAGGCACTTCCTGGCTATGCCAGGCATAGCGACGCTGCCCGGCGTAGGGCGGTGCCTCCCAGGCGTGCGTTTCGCGAGTCTGCATTTTGTCGGCCACGACCACACCCACATGCACCCAAACGTCGGGCTGAGCAGCGCGGCGGTAACCCCGCTGCTCTAGTTGCTGGGCAATGGCTGCCTGCCAAGCTCCCAGTGCCGGACTCATTACCTGATAGCCGGCCTCGTTGCGGGGCTCGGCCGTTGGAAAATTGTAGGTATGGTAGGCAGAAAAATCGATTCCAGCCATCTGATCAACGGCCGTGACCTTTGCGCTAGGAGCACAGGCGCTTAGCAGCAGTAGGAGTGGCAGCAACTTTTTCATAGGCCGGTATACGCAACGCTGCGCCGAGTGGCCTACCCAATCTACGCCATTCTACACAATGCTACCACACCCAGGCCTGGCTTCGGTAGCATTCGTAGAATGATCTGGCGCTTTTTAACGGCGGGCAAACAGACCGCGCTGGCTGACCTTTTTGTACTGCTTGCAGTAGGGGCGGTGTACGTAGCGGCGTCCGCGGTTGAGCGACCGCGTGAACGGGGTGCCAGCAAGTGATTCACCAACCGACAACAACAGGACAAAACCCATCAACAACACTGCACGCAGAGTAGTAGAAAAGGACATAAGACAGGCAATAAATGAGGTGTAGAAAAGAGCGTGAATCCCAATCCTATTTGAGATTTGTTCTACAAATGAGCCCTATTAAATAGCGCAAAACTAATATATTCGACGTATATTCATATTATATAGACGAAATGTGCATTTAACCCGGCGAACCGTATTTCATAATGGGACTATATTATTCTCATTATTGGAAAACGCAATGTTTCACTAGTCATTCCTGAAGGTTGGCTTCATACGTACTAACCGTAGCTCAACCAGTTAGTGTAGTGGCCGGCGCTTCACGATGCCGCCTTTGGTGTCGCGTACGCTACTCATCACAACGAAAGCGTGGGGGTCAATCTTGTCGATTTCGTCGGTGAGGCGGGTCACTTCCAGGCGTGTCACTACTGTGAAGATGATATCAATAGCATTCAGGTCGTGGCCTTGCGTAGCGTAGCCGCTTTTGCCAGAGTACAGGGTAGCACCGCGCCCTAGCTTTTCGGTGACCATGCGCCGAATGATTTCGCTTTTGGGCGAGATAATAGTGACGCCCGTATACTCCTCTATGCCTTCGATGATGAAATCGACCATTTTGGCGGCGGCCAGGTAGGCCAGGATAGAATACAGCGCGGTGGTAATGGAAAGCAGCATTGCCGCTACCCCAAATATCATGATGTTGATGACCAGAATAACGTCGCCCACGGTGAGGGGCAGCTTTTTACTAATATAGACAGCCAGGATTTCGGTGCCATCGAGCACGGCCCCACCCCGCACGGCCAATCCGATACCCGAGCCCAGGAAAAAGCCCCCGAACACAGCCGCCAACAGCTTATCCTTGGCTAGCACCGGGAAATGCATAAAATACAGCACCAGCGCCAGCCCCAAAATAGCGCACAAGGTGCGCACAGCAAACCCACGCCCCAGCTGAAAATAGCCCATGATGACGAACGGGATATTGAGCACCACAATCAACAGCGACAATGAGAAGTGCGTGGTGTGATTGGTGAGCAATGAGATGCCCGTCACGCCGCCATCGATGAAACCATTGGGTAGTAGAAAGCCCTCCAGCCCCAGCGCGGCCGAAAAGATGCCGGCTACTATCAGCACTACCTGCACTACCTGCTTACCCCACCACCGTGGGCCGTATACTGTTGGGTGTTCGGCTATTTCCTGCGGCGAAATAGTTTCGGCGGCTGCCGTGGCAGCGGTGCTCTTAGGCTGGTTTTGCAACTCAGCAGGTGTAGGGTCAACGGGCATAGAGGGATTATATTTCTCCCTATACGTACAAATGCAGCAGAGTTCGACAGTTTGCTCGCACGGTAGCGCCTATTGCTGGCCGCGCATTTCCTGGCGGCGCATGGGCATCTTATCGATGGTACCAAATAGCTCGGTGGGCGGCAGAGGCGTGGTGCTACGTTGCTTCACGCCGCCATCTTTGCCAAGCAACAGTAGTGTGAAGGTGTCGGCAGGTAGGTTCAGCTCCGTGCGAGCATAGTGCCGGTCGGCGGGGCTCAGCTGGGTTTCGATGACATCGAGCACCAGCAAGTCGCGCTCCTGCATGCCCTCTGGCTGGGTGGCCAGCAGGGTACGCTGGCGTTTCAGTGCCGCATCATCGACGGCAGGCGCATGCAGGAGCAGCACTCGTTTTTTCCAGCGGTTGGCTTTCAGCGTGGCCGATAGAGAAATGGGCGGCGTGGCATTCAGAAAGGCCAGCAGCAGCAGCCCGAGGCCGCCTACTACTCCCCAACGACGAAATGAACTACTCATATCCTGTTCCTACGCAAACCAATGCAGTAGGGATGAGCCGCTTGCTACCCAGCCACTCGCAGCAGCCAGCGCTTCAGCAGGGGTAAGCGGGCCACGGCAAAGCCCACATTCATCAGCCAGGGTCGAGGGGCCACCAAACGCATCAGCCGGTAGCTGCGGGCCAGCTTGCTGGTGATGCGCCGGGCTACCTGTTGCTCATACTCAGCCAAGAAAGCAGGGCTAAAATCATTTTGCCGACAGCTGCGCACCGCCTGTTGAGCCGCCAAAATTCCGCTTTGCATGGCCGTATCAATTCCATGTCCCTGTAGCGGGTCGATGAGAGAAGCGGCGTCGCCGCAGAGCAGGAACCGCTCCCCAGCCAGCAGCCGGGGGCGCCCACCCAGCGGCAAGCCAAAGCCCTCTACCTCTGATAATGGCCGGGCGTTGGCAAACCGCTTTCCCAGCTCGGGGTGTGCGGCCAGCAGCTCTGGCAGCTTTTTTTTGAGGTCGACGCGCTGGCGGGCCACAGCTTCGGAGAGCATGCCGAAGCCCACGTTGTAGACGCCCGCGCCCACCGGAAAGATCCAGCAGTAGCCCGCCATGTGTTCTTTCAGGAAGAAAAACTCTGTGGTGGCACCGTCCACGCCCACAATATCGGCGTAGTACGCCCGCACGGCGGCGCAGTGGTAGGCCTTATCGATGGTGCGCTGAGTGAGACGGCGGGCCGCTACGGAGTTGGCCCCATCACACGCTATCAGCAGGCGGGCAGTGATGGGCGGGGCCGTGCTATCGGCAGGAAGCAGTTGCACGCCCGTGGCCGAGGTTAGCACATCGCGCACGGCGTAGCCCTCGCGTAGTTCGGTGGTGGTGTGGCGCCGCACAAGGCCCAGCAGGTGGTCGTCGAAGTGCAGGCGGGCGCTGTTGAAGGTAGGCAGTTGCCACCGGATATGCAGCTCACGACCATTGGGTGCCACCACGCGGCTGTCGCGGGTATCGGCCCGGGCGGTGAGGGTAGCCAGCAACTCGGCGTGCCAGTCGGGGTTGAGCTGGCGCAAGGCTTTCAGCGCCAGGCCCGGAATAGCGTCGCCGCATACCTTATCGCGCGGAAAGGTGGCTTTGTCTACCACTACCACGCGCAGGCCACAACCATGCAGCGCCAGCGCACAGGCCGCGCCAGCAGGGCCGGCACCCAAAATGGCGACATCGTAGTCGGAGTCGGGGGTTTGCATGCGTGCAAGTTAGCGCCCAGCGCCTGTTTGGCAGAGTAGGCGTTTCGAGCTCATCTACGCAGTAGCAAAATCTGATGTGGTTTATCAAGAAGCATCACCGAGCAGTAGGAATGTAGTTTATATATATATCATCAATGCAATACTGTGTAAACAGAACGCGTTGCTTATTTTTATCCTATTTATCTTTTTCGTGCGACTGTTCTTTCTTTGCCTGCTTGTTTCTTGCTTTTCCTGGAACAAACCTCTCACAACTGATTTCCGCGGCGAGCAGCTACAGTTTACCAGGGTGCAGGCGGCGTATGCACGCAGGCTACCGGGCATTCGGGCCTACCTTGCGCAACATGGTATAAATCCTACGCAGCCCGAGATTTTCCTGCGCGTATTTAAGGTAGGGCGGCAGTTGGAAGTGTGGGCACGCACTCGCGCTACCGCTGCGCCCTTTGTGCGGGTGCGTACGTTTTATCTGGCAGGAACATCGGGCACGCTTGGTCCCAAGCGCCGCGAGGGCGACGGCCAAGTGCCCGAAGGCTTTTATCAGCTCGACCGCTTCAATCCCCAGAGCGCCTACCATCTCTCCCTTGGCCTCAACTACCCCAACGCCACCGACCAGCACCTGAGCGATGCGCAGCACCCCGGCGGCGACATTTTTATTCATGGCTCCAACGTAACGGTGGGGTGCCTCCCCATCACGGACGCGGGCATTGAGGAGCTGTATGTGCTAGCGGTGGAAGCTAGGGCCAGTGGCCAGGATACCATTGGGGTGCACATCTTCCCTTTTGCATTAACACCGGAAAACCTGGCTGCCCGGCAACCTAGCCCACACGCCGCGTTCTGGCAAAGCATGGCAGCAGGCTACACCTATTTCGAACAAAACCACCAGCTGCCGCGCTTGACAACGGATGCCAACAGTGCGTATAGTATGCACTGAGAAGCTGGTTTGCGTCGGCAAAAAACCGTCAAAAGTAAGAGACGTTTACTAGCGTTTTGCCGTTGGATTTGCAGCGTTGAGATGGAATGCCAGGAGGCACATACCTATTCAAAGACCGAATGACATACCTGAAACAGCTTCCAAGAAGCTGTTTCAAGATATTCTTGGAGCCTACTCAGTGGTATAGAGGCGCAAGAGTTGGCGTCTCGTCGTTGCTGACCTTGGCTTTTTAAGCGCTAATCGTTCAACGACAAGACGCAAGATAGTGCGTCTCTACCCCGTTCAGGCTAACTCAAACACCTTCTAAGCGCCCAACTCTACCTTTACTGGGATTCTATTGTAGTACCCGTATGCCTGCCCCTACCCCCTCCCTGCGCGATGCCGCCGTACTCCTACCCCTCTACCGCGACGCGGCTGGCCAACTCCGGTTGGTAGTCATTCGGCGTACTGATTTTGGTGTACACGGCGGGCAACTGGCCTTTCCGGGCGGCAAGCGCGAGTTGCAGGATGCGTCGTTGGAAGCCACGGCCCTGCGCGAGACGGAGGAGGAAATTGGCCTGCCCGCCGCGCAGGTGCGGGTGCTGGGTGCGCTGCCGCCCATCGTCACCGAAGTATCGGGGTTTCGTATCTGGCCGTTTGTGGGGCACATCGAGCCACCCGCGCAGTGGCAGTGGCAGCCCACCGAAATTGCCGAGGTGCTGAGCGTGGTAGTAGCCGACCTGCTCCTACCCGACGCCCGCGTAACGGAAACCTGGCAGCTGCCGGGCTGGCCAGCACCCCACAAGGTGTCGTTTTACCGCGTGGGCCCCTACCCCCTGTGGGGCGCCAGCTACCTGATGGTGCAGGATTTGTTGCCGCAGCTAGCGGCAGGCGAGTGGGCTATCTGACTTTACTACCAATAGATTATGGATGAAGCTGTTTAGAAAGTCTGAAAATTCAAGAGTATCGGTCATGCTGAGCTTGTCGAAGCATCTCTACCGCTTCGTTGTAGCGGCTCATACGAAGCGGTAGAGGTGCTTCGACAAGCTCAGCATGACCGCCTGACGACTTTCTAAACAGCTTCGATGCTAGACTACGCAAGCTGCAACAACAAGTGGAGAGCATGGCAACGCTGATAGCTCCCATTCCCTGGCGACCTACTTATGGCTATAGCGACGAAGGTGCCCTCCCACATATAGAAGTCGACGATGATGGCCTGCACTATATAGTGGTAGAACGCGGTCGGGAGCGCCTACGCCGTACCACACAGCAAGCAGACGAATTGCTATACTGAGTGTTCGCCAGCATTACATCTTATCTGGCGGGTGACTACGAAGTGCAACATCGCCTACCTGATCAAGATTTCCGGCCTTTGTATTTTGCGAAGCAGCTAGAACTACTGAACCGGCTTAATCCAACTTGGAAAATGCGTCGTCAACAAGAACTGGCATCTATTCTACTATAGTCCCCTTTCCGTGATATGGACTCATGAGCCAGAACAAAAAACGCTGCTTTTATCTCAATATGGCACGAGATTTCGTTACTCTTCCCGGAAATAGCTTATTCTTTCTGACTTTCCGCCTATGCGTTTCTTTCTGTTTCTACTTGTAGCCTGGTGTAGCGCCCTCACGGCCCGCGCCCAGGGCGAACAAAACTTCTGGTATTTCGGCCAGCAGGCGGGCCTAAGCTTTGCCAACGGCGCCCCTACCCCGCTGAATGACGGCAAGATGACCACCTACGAGGGCTGTGCCGTGGCCACCAACAAGCGCGGCCAGCTGCTGTTCTACACCAATGGCGAAACCATCTGGAACCGCCAGCACCAGGTGATGCCCAACGGCCGCAAGCTCCAGGGCAGCAACTCCAGCACCCAAAGCGCCCTGGTAGTGCCCGACCCCGGCAGCGGCAATATCTTCTACGTATTCACGGTGGCACCACAGGGTACCAACGTGGGCCTGCGCTACTCCATCGTCGACATGACCCGCGACAACGGCCTCGGCGATGTGCCCCGCGCCAACCTGCTGCTGATTTCGCCGGTGGCGGAGAAGCTGGCCGCCGTGCGCCACCAAAGCGGCCGCGATGTGTGGGTGGTAGCCCACCGCTGGAACTCCAACGGCTTTGTGTCCTACCTCGTCACGCCCGAGGGGGTGGAGGCCGGCAAGCCCATTCTCAGCAACGTGGGCTCGATGCACGCCGGTCCCGGCCGCAATGCCATTGGGGCCATGGCATTTTCGCCCGATGGCAAGCAGCTGGCGGTAGCGCTGTGGCGCGAGGCCAACAAGTTTGAGGTGTTCGACTTCGACCGCACCACAGGCAAAGTGAGCAAGCCCCGCGCCTTTGGGCCGTATGAGGAAGCCTACGGCGTAGCCTTCTCGCCCGATGGCAGCAAACTCTACGGCACCCGCAACGGCGCTGGCGGCGGCGATGCCCAGATCTGGCAATTCGACCTAAAAACCAACAAAGCCACCCAAATTGGCAACTCGGCCAACCGCAAGGTAGGCGCCCTCCAGCTCGGCCCCGACGGCAAAATCTACGTGGCCCGCGAGGACAACGGCTACCTCGGCGTCATCCAAAACCCTAACGCCACCGGCAAAGCCGCTGACTACAAAGACGACGGCCTGAGCCTGAGCGGCCGCCGCAGCAAGCTGGGCCTACCTAGCTTTTTGGTAGAGCCGAAGTAGTTGCAGGTCATATATATAGCAGGAGAAATCTTGCATGTTTAACACTGAACGTCATTCCGAGCTTGTCGAGGAATCTCGCGTGCTGATGTAGGATACTATCTCACATCAGCACGCGAGATTCCTCGACAAGCTCGGAATGACGTTCTTTCGCTTGCTTGGCAGCGTTTCGCTCGTGCGTCTTAGCTTGCGGTTTCGTTGCCTACCCTCTGCCCATGCCCAAACGCCTTGCCGCCCACGAATACGCCGATGGCCTGCTCTCCGGCAACCGCGTGCGGTTGAGCCAAGCCATTACGCTGGTCGAAAGCACCCTACCCTCCGATCAGGAACTGGCGCAGCACGTGCTGGATTTGATACTGCCGCACACAGGCCGCTCCGTGCGCGTAGGTATTACGGGCGTGCCGGGGGTAGGCAAAAGCACGTTTATTGAGGCGCTGGGGCTGCATTTGGTAGCGCAAGAGCACCGGCTGGCCGTGCTGGCCGTAGACCCTACCTCCCAGCGCAGCGGCGGCAGCATCCTGGGCGACAAAACGCGCATGAACCAGCTGGCGGCTCACCCGGCGGCGTTCATCCGGCCGTCGCCGGCGGGGCGGTCGTTGGGGGGCGTCACGCGCAGCACGCGCGAAGCCTTGCTGCTCTGCGAAGCCGCTGGGCACGACGTTATTTTTGTGGAAACCGTGGGCGTGGGCCAGAGCGAAACGGCCGTGCACGGCATGGTCGACTTCTTCCTGCTGCTGATGCTGGCCGGCGCCGGCGACGAGTTACAAGGCATCAAGAAGGGCATTATGGAAATGGCCGATGCCCTCACCATCACCAAAGCCGACCACGGCAACGAACTGGCAGCCCGGCGTGCCCGGCGCGAGTATCAGAATGCGTTGCACCTATTTCCGCTGGCACCCAGCGGCTGGAGCCCGGTGGTTACCACCAGCTCGGCTCTCACCGGTGCGGGCGTGCCCGAGGTGTGGGACATTGTGCAACAGTATGTGCAGCACACGCAGGCCAGCGGCTATTTTCAGCGCCGCCGCCAGGAGCAAAACCTGCACTGGCTGCACACTACCATTCGCCAGGCGCTGGAGGCCCAATTCTACGCCCGCCCCGATGTGCAACAGCGCCTACCCAGCCTTGAGCAAGCCGTACGCGAGGGTAGCAAATCGGCTTTTGGGGCGGCACAGGAGCTGCTGTAGAGAAGCGTTCCGCTGTGTATTGGTGTCGGGTGCTGGTCCGACGCCGTAGATATCCGACCGGCACCCGACACCCTGGCTGAATTGAGCTACAAGGTGCAGAGGTGGGTCGGGTCACAGGTAAAATTAAGGGGGTATTTCTACCACTGCGGTTCGGCAGTGGCTATGGGTAGGCTACTTTCTCAGTGGCTGTTTGCATTCGTTTTTAGAGCCTGTTGAAGGAGGTAGAGGCGCAGGATTGTGCGTTTCGCCGTTGAACGATTGGCCCTTATAAAGGCAACGTCAGCAACGACGAGACTCCTACTCTTGCGTCTCTACCTCGTTCAGGCTAGCTCAAATACACCCTCTAAGCCGGCACAGCCACTTGTTTGGAGGTAGGGACGTTGGTACCCATCGGCATTTCCACTGGGGCTACCGTCACCACCACAAACTTGGAGGTAGGCGTGTTGCTTTTATAAGCCACCGACCCAATGGGCACCAGCACGTTGCCTTCGGGAAAGTACACGGCGCAGTTGCCCTGAGGAATATTGTAGGGCACCACAATGAACTGCTCGGCGTGGCGCTCCTGGCCTTCGAAGTGGCTGGTGATGTTGACCTGCTGCTTTTCCTGAAGGTCCCGCTCCGCCATGTCTTCGGGGTTCATGAAAATCACGCGCCGCTCGTTGTACACCCCGCGGTAGCGGTCGTTGTAGTCGTACACGGTGGTATTGAACTGGTCGTGCGAGCGGATGGTCATCAGCACCAGTTGGCCGGGTTCGAGCACATGCTTTTCGTAGGGCGTGCAGGTGAAGTTGGCCTTGCCGTTTTCGGTGGTGAAGGTGCGCTCCCGCGGGCCATTGGGCAGGTAGAACCCACCGGGGCGGCGAATCTTCTCGTTGAACTGCTCGAAGCCGGGAATGGTGCGGGCCACATAGTCGCGAATCAGGTCGTAGTTTTCGGTGCAGCCTACCCAGTCCACGGAGGTGCGGTCGCCCAGCGTGGCAATGGCAATGCCGCACACAATGGCCACTTCGCTCAGCATCTCGCCCTTCAGTGGCTCCAACACGCCCTTGCTCATGCCCACCACGCCCATCGAGTTTTCGCAGGACATAAACTGCTGCCCCGATTTCTGCATGTCGATGTCCACGCGGGTGTAGCAGGGTAGCAACAGGGCCATTTCGCCGTTGGTCAGGTGGCCGCGGTTGAGCTTCGGCGCAACGTGGATGGACAGGCGCAGCTTACGCATGGCTTCCGCCACAAACTCCGTATCGGAGCAGGCCGAGAGCATATTGCCTCCCATGGCCATGTACACCTTGATCTTACCATCGTGCATGGCCTTCACCGAGTCTACCGTGTCGAGGCCATGCGCACGCGGGGGCTGGAAGTTGAACTCCTTTTCCAGCGAGTCCAGGAAATCTTCTGTGGGCCGCTCCCAGATGCCCATGGTGCGGTCGCCCTGCACGTTGGAGTGGCCGCGCACCGGGCACAAGCCCGCGCCGGCCGTACCAATAGCACCCTTCATAAAGTGCATATTGATAATCTCCTGAATGGTATACACGCCGTTTTTCTGCTGCGTGAGGCCCATCGCCCAGCAGGTGATGATCTTCTTGTGGCGGGCAATTAGGTTGGCCGCCTCCTGAATTTCGGCCTTGGTCACACCGCTGGCTTCCTCAATGTCCTCCCAGCTCGTGTTGTTTAGCGTTTCAATTACCTCCTCGTAGCCAGTGGTATACTTCCGGATGAAGGCATGATCGAGTACATGGTTGGGGTTGAGCTGCTCCGCTTCCAGAAGGCACTTCATTAGTCCGCGTATCACAAGCTGGTCGCTGTTGATGCGCACCTGTAGGTACACGTCGGTGATGGGCGTGCCGTTGCCGAGCAGCGTACCCAACGCCAGCAGCGGGTTCATAAAATCCTGCGGGTTTTTGAAGTGCAACAGGCCTGCCTCGTGCAAGGGATTGATGCTGATGATTTTGGCGCCGTTGCGCTTGGCCTTCTGCAAAGCCGTGAGCATACGCGGGTGGTTGGTGCCGGGGTTCTGCCCAATGATGAGGATAACCTCGGCTTCGTAAATGTCATTGAGCGTAACCGAGCCTTTGCCCAGGCCAGTGGTAGGGCTCATGGCCGCGCCGCTGCTCTCGTGGCACATGTTGGAGCAGTCGGGTAGGTTGTTGGTGCCAAACTGCCGCACAAAGAGCTGGTAGAGGTAGGCGGGCTCGTTGGGCACCTTGCCTGAGGTGTAGAACACAGCTTCGTCGGGCGAGGCCAGCGCATTCAGCTCATCAGCAGCCAGTTGAAAGGCATCAGGCCAGGAAATGGGCGTGAAGTGGGTAGCCCCCGGGCGCAACACCAGGGGGTGCGTCAGTCGACCAGCGTTGTTCAGGTCGCGGTCGGTCATGCGCGAGAGGTCCGCCAGGCTGTGCTTGGCGAAGAAGTCCGGATCAGCGCGCTCGTCCTGGGAGTCGGAGGCCGTGGCCTTGGCGCCGTTTTCGCAGAACTCGGCCACCGAGCGGTGCCCATCGGGGTCGGGCCAGGCGCAGCTGGAGCAGTCGAATCCGTCCTTTTGGTTGAGGTTCAGCAGCGCGTGCGTGCCGCGAATGGGTCCATCCTCGCTAAACGTGAAGCTACCCGACTTCAGCACCGCCGTGATGCCGGCGGCTACTTTGGCCGGTTTTCCCAGCGTAAGGCCCGTAAACTCTACGGGGGGCTGCGCCAGAATGGGGTTCCGTTTCTTGGTTTCCACAGTATCCGGGGCATCCATCACGCGCTTGTCGGCGTCGTCTTTATTCGAGTTTTCCCACGGGTTGATGGCGGGCGCTTTGCCCTGATCGGGCCGCTCACCGCTTTTCGGCACGTTATCGGAAGCGGTCTGCTGCTGCGTTTCGCCCGCTTTGTCAGGATCAGAGGCTGGAGATTTTTCCATGAAGTGAAAGGTTATCAATGCGTGAGCCTAAAGAGCATAAGCTATTTACCAACAGCACTATATAGCACAGGCTCGTTCAAGTGTAGAAATAGAGAAAGATGGAGACGCGTCTTCTCTTCAGTTCTCTCCCCTACCCTCCCTCGCCAAGAACCAGGGTCATTACCGTCCGTTGCTTGGCACCCGTGATGACGATGGGCTGCTCAGAGAGAGGTTTGAGAGTTACAGTCATGGAAGTCGCTGAATGAAATAGAAAGAGGTAGTCCCGGTGATTTTTCGACCCAGGGGCTACCTCTTTCTACGCGTTCTACCCCTGTGAAAAACACGGATTTGGCATGGTAAAACACGTAAAAGACCGTGCGTCTTTCCCTGCTGCTACCCTACAGCACAGGGTAGACGTGGCCTAGATATAGGTAGAAGGCACACCTACTAGCATCGCTATCCGAGGAAATCAACCAGGCGCAGGGAGTGCTCTTTTACGAATAAAACCTTATTCAAAATCAGTATATTACGGATGTCTGCGCCGCCTGCGGCTGGCTACTTTTGTATCGTTGGTTGTATCCTACTCATTCCAAAAGGACCAAGCAGATGCAGAAGTTAGCGATTTACGTGGGAGGCTACCGACACTGTATTGGTCTCAGCTTACGAGGCAATTGCACGGAACCCGTTGACGCGATGTATTTACAGCAGGCGCTAGCCCAAACCGTGCAGCAGCTCCAGTCTTTGTACCTGCCGTATCTGTGGTTGGATTGCCAACGCCTGGAGGCGCTCAGCTGGCAGGGACAGCGCGCCCTCCTGCGAGCCGATAGCCAAGCGCGGACGGCAGGCATACTCCCTTGCTGGTGCGGGCTGCCAGAACGCGTAACCGAGCAATTGCTGGATAGCGGTGTGCATACGTTCTTGTATTTGCTACCCGTGGAAGATTATCAGGGTCCTATGCCACTGTTGGAGGACTACCTGCCGCGGGCGTCCCATATTACTCCGACAGCCCCTAAGCACTAGCTGCTACCTCGCACTCCGGGCCTTATAGTTCAGCAGCATGCGCTGGATGCGCAATTCTATTGTTGGGCTCAACGACGAAACCAATAAGCCTGGTTAGCGTTGCAACTAAGCGCAACCACTATCGGTAGAACTCGTGTGCTGCCTACGCTCTTTGCCACTATTGGTGAGATATAGGTAGGATTAGGCTGCCGCCGCCTGCACTTTGTGGCGAAGGCCCGCCAGCCCGTCGGCCGATTTCTTCCCGACTATGTGCCTACCTGAAGGTAGAGGAGGGCAAGGCACAGATTTCCTTTTGAGGCGTCGGCGCAGCAATTGCAAGCGGGATGTTGCCTCTGCCTATCTTACACTTTATCAAACGCGTAGCACCAAGCTCGTCTATAACTAAACAGAGCAGGAGAAGTATAGCCTAGTATCCTCTCAATTTCATTCTAGTGCGATGCTCGACCCCGCTGCGTTGTTTCTCGACCAAGCGGAACACAGTCCGCACGTCCAATTTATTTATGATTTGCAGGCCCAGCGCGTCGTCTTTGTCAATGCGGCTTATGAGCGCCTGTTGCGTGGTCATCGGGCGCAGGTAAATGAGGAGCTACCTGCTCTGCTGGCACGCCTGCACCCCGATGATTTGCCCTTATGGCGGCACTATTGGCGCATGTGGCAAACGGGTAGCTTACACGACGATCTGGAAGTGCGCTTGTGTAGTGGCGGGGAACCCAACCAGTGGCTGTGCCTAACGCCGCATCAATACCAAAAGTCAGCTGAGCAGCGGTGGGTGAGCGGAAGCCTGCGCGATGTGACCGTGGACAAGGAGTACAAGCAGAACACCGACGAGTTCAACACCAAGAAGAACACGGTCCTGGAAATTCTCTCCCACGACCTGGCCGGCGCCTTCATCATGTTGCAGCAGCTCACGGAGTACGTGCAGGAAGAAATGGGCGAGCCGGCCAATCCCAAAGTACCGGAGATGCTGGCCCTCATGCGGCAAACCAGCCAGAAGAGCGTGGCCATGATTCATGACCTGGTGGAGCAGGAGTTCCTGGAAGCAGCCAGTATTCCACTCAAGCGCGAACGGGTTGATTTGGGGGAACGAGTAGAAAAGTGTCTGGATCCCTTCCGCCGCGTGCCCAGCAACGCTGCCCGGCAGCTCATTTGCATGCTACCCGACGAACCACTCTACGCGGAAGTAGACGTAAACAAACTACTACAAGTAGTTACGAACCTGGTCAACAACGCCTTCAAGTTCACCCCCGATGAGGGGCACATAGAAGTGCGGGTAGAGTCCTGCACGGATTGCGTGCGCATTGTGGTAGCCGACGAAGGCATTGGCATTCCTGAGGCGATGCTACCGCGGGTGTTTGAGCGCTTCACGCCGGCGCGGCGGCCCGGCTTGCGCGGCGAGCCTACCACGGGCCTGGGCCTGTCGCTGTGCCATACCATTGTGCGGCTGCACCAGGGCACGCTCACGGTGCAAAGCACTGAAGGCAAGGGCTCCACGTTCACCATTGAGCTGCCAACTACCCTGTCTGCCCAAGGGTAGGCAGGCGAGTGTACTGCTGCCGTAGCTAGTATGCTGGCCGGCAGAAATTACGAGAAAATCATATTTCAGTGCAACGGTCGCACATCAGTAAATTTTATCTTTACGCATGATGATGCCCCTTCCTGAACAACCTGCTGCTCCGGCCCCGTGGCCGGCCCCCGGAGCCGATTTTCTCCTGGAATCGCTTCCCTGGGGTGTGCTCGTCCTGGATCAGCATGCGCGCTTGCTCCGGCTCAACCAGCAGGCCGCTTTGTGGTGGGGAATGCCGCAAGAAGCACTACAGGGCCAGCTGCTGGCACAGCTGGCCCCTGCCGCCCTACCCCTGCCGCTCTACGAAGCCTTGCAGCAGGCTAGTACCAGCACGGTTTCCATCACAGGAGAATTTTACCTACCTACCGAGCAGTGGCTTGCCGTTACCAGCCTGCCCCAACCCACTGGCGTTATTGTGTATTGGCAGGATATTACCATTCAAAAGCAGCGCGAGCTTCAGTACCAAACCTTGGCCGAAAACACGCCGGATGCCATCACGCGTTGGGACCACGACCTGCGCTTGCTCTACGCCAATACGTCGTATGAGCAGAATATGGGGCAGCCGCTGGCCGAGCTGGTTGGCAAAACCAGCCAGGAGCGCGAGAAGCCGACGAAGGTAGCGGAGCCCTGGATGGACAAGCTGCGCCAGGTGTTTGCTACCGAGCAGCCACAGGAATACCATGCACACTACGCGGGTGCACAAGGCCCCGTGCACGACTATGTGCAGCTTGTGCCAGAGCTCCACGACGGCACGGTGCACACGGTGCTGGCCATTGCCCGCGACATCACCAAGCTCCAACAGGCCGAGCAGACGCTACGGACGCAGGCGTATTTTATTGAGCAAGTTGCCAATGCCACGGCCGACCTCATCTACGTTTTGGATCTGGACTCACAGCAGCTGTCCTACCTCAACGAACCAGCCCAGCGCCTGATCAGGCACGTACCGGCCAACCAGCGCCGCACTGGCCCCCAGCTGTTCCGCTACCTGCTGCACCCCGACGACTATCCGCTGTGCGAGGCGCAGCTGGCGGCGTGCACTACCCTGGCCGATGGCGACTCGGTGGTGATGGATGGGCGCCTGCTCCAGGCAGATGGCACCTACTGCTGGTTTCGGACCCGCTATAAGGTGTTTCAGCGCCATCCCGATGGCCGGGTGCACCAGGTATTGGGCGCGGGCGAGGATATCAACGCCCGCAAGCAGGCCAAACTAGCCTCCCAGGCCAGTCAGCAACTGCTACAGGCGGTGTTTCAGGCCGTGCCGCACAGTATTGTACTGCTGGAGGCCGTCCGCGATGCGCAACAGCAGGTAGTAGACTTCCGGTATGTGCTGTCCAACGGGGTAGCCGACGAACACGTTGGCCTAGACCTACGGGGCGCCCTGGTGCGCGCCACCCTGCCCAACTACGTAGATGAACCTACTTTTCGCCTGCTGATAAAAGTACTGGAAACGGGGCAGACCCTGGAGCACACGCAGTACTACCACTCGGCGGGCGGCCCTCTGTGGCTGCACGCCCGCTACCGCAAGCTAAACGATGGTGTGGTGCTGGTGCACGAAGATGTGACCAGACAGAAGCAAGCCACTGCGCAGGTGCACAAGCACCTGCTGCTGCTACAACAATCAGAGGATACTGCCCAGCTAGGCAGCTGGGAATATACCCTGGCCACGGGCGCCTTGCAGTGGTCGGTGGGAATGTACCGGCTCTTCGATCTGCCAGTGGGTACCCCCGTCACCCCAGCCATCTACCTTGAGCGGGTGGTAGCGGACGATCGGGAAGTGGCCGAACGCCTGGTGACGCAACTAGCACAGGGCGCGCCTCTTATTGAAGAGACGCTCCGCATCAGGGTAGGCAACAAGGTTCGGACGTTGTGCATCAAATCCTTGCTCAGCCACGACGAACACGAGCAGCCCGAGCGCCTGCTGGGCGTAGACCTGGACATCAGCGAAGTACGGCGCCTGGAAGCCGAAAACCTGCGCATACGCCTGCACCAGCAACAGGAGCTGTTCGATGCCGTGCTGGCCGCCCAAGAAGACGAGCGTAAGCGCGTAGCAGAAAACCTGCACAATGGCCTGGGACAGCTGCTCTACGCTATCAAGCTGCGCCTCGATCAGCTCCACTCGCCTACCCTCAACGTGCCGCCTGCCTTGGCCACTGCCCGCCGCGAAGCCGACCAGCTTCTTTCGGAAGCCATTCAGAAAACCCGGCGGCTTTCGCACGAGCTGGTGCCCGCTATACTGGAAGAGTTTGGCCTGGCCGCTGCCCTGCAAAGCATCAGCCGCCTACTCAGCAGCACCTTGTTGCAGCTGCACTGCCAGGTAGTGCTCGACGAAACCATGCCTCCCCTATCGAAGGAGCTACAGCTGGCGCTGTACCGAATGGCCCAGGAGCTGGCCCAGAACATTGTCAAGCACGCGCAAGGGGCCACTGAAGCCACCCTGGCGCTGGAAACGATTCCCGGTTTTGTGCTGCTCCGGGCAGAAGACAACGGCGTGGGTTTTCCGGAGGGCAGCGTGTCTACCGGTCTCGGCCTGCGCAGCATTCAGGACCGGGTAAAGCTGCTGCAAGGCACGTTGGACCTGGGCTCCTCGGCGGCCTATGGCACGTACGTTCGCATTCGCATTCCCTTATCTTTTACTACTGCTATATGATTCGTATTTTCTTAGTTGATGATCATGCCGTGCTCCGCCACGGCCTACGGGCGCTCTTGCAGCAGGAGCCAGACCTGGAAGTAGTGGGCGAAGCAGAAAACGGGCAGCAGCTCCTCGAACTGCTACCCACCACGCCCGCCGACGTGGTGTTGCTGGACCTGCACATGCCGGTGCTCGATGGCCTGGCCACCACGCAGCAGCTGTGCCAGCAGTTTCCGCAGGTGCACGTGCTCATCCTGTCGATGGTGGAAAATGAGCTGAGCATTGGGCAGGTGCTAACGGCGGGTGCGTCGGGCTATGTGCTCAAAAGCGCGGACAGAAGAGAGATTATCGGCGCTATTCATACCATTGTATCTGGCAAGCAGTTCCTGTGCTCCGAGCTGGGCCTGATGATGCTGCACAAGGTGCTGAACATGACCAGCACACCTGCCATAGTGAACAAACAACCCAGCGGGCTTTCCCAACGCGAGCGGGAAGTATTGCAATTGGTAGGCGAGGGCCTCACTACCCATCAAATTGCCGACAAGCTCTTTACCAGCCCGCGCACCATTGAGACGCACCGGCAAAACATCATGGAGAAAACAGGGGCCAAGAACACAGCGGCCCTGATTAAAATAGCGATGGAAAAAGGCTGGTTTACAATAGCCTGACTACTACCTCTTTCCCCTCTCCAGACCTCAACCTTGCTACTGTAGCACAAGCTCGACTGCAAATTGATGGCTACCCAGTAGTTGCCTCAAACACGGCCAACCCTCAGCCAGCGTGTGTCGTAGCCATTGGCACGAACACACGCTGGCTGAGGGTTTCTTTATAACCCGGCGCACCGCCGCGTCGCGCTGTGCACGCTGCATTCAGACCATTCTTCGCTATGGCTCACTCCCCTTCCCCTACCGTACCTTCCATCATCGTCATTGGCGCCTCGGCCGGCGGCGTGCAGGCATTGCTGGAGCTGGCACGGGTGCTACCGCCCGATCTTTCGGCTGCTATTTTCATCGTGCAGCACATTCCGGCGTATGCCACCAGCTACCTAGCCGAGTTGCTGGACAAGGCCGGCCCGCTACCCGCCCGCCATCCGCAACATGGTGAGCCGATACAGCCCGGCACCATCTATGTTGCCCCGCCGGACCACCACCTGCTGCTGGCGCAAGATCAGGTGCTGGTGACGCGTGGCCCCAAGGAAAACCACTTCCGACCGTCCATCGATGCGCTGTTTCGCTCGGCTGCCTACACCTACGGCTCGCGGGTGATTGGCGTGGTGCTCACGGGCTACCTCGACGATGGCACCTCGGGGCTGTGGACCATTCAGCGCCTGGGCGGCGTGACGATAATACAGGACCCGCACGACGCCTACGCTGATGCTATGCCCCTCAGCGCCCTGGAGTACATCAAGCCCGACTACCTCGTTACCCTGGCCGAGCTCTCCTCCTTGCTACAGCACCTGACGGCACAGCCAGCTTCGCCCACTGCCTCGCTTTTGCCGGAAGAGCTAGAGCGTATTAATCTGGAAATCAGAATTGCCAAGGGTGAAAACGCGCATGAGCTGAACTTCTTTCATTACGGCGAGCTGACTCCCTTTGTGTGCCCCGCCTGCCAAGGGCCTTTGGTGCAGCTCACGGAAAATAAGCTGTTGCGCTTCCGGTGCCGCACTGGGCACGGCTTCACCCTCAGCGCCCTATTGGCCTCGGTAGCAGAAGGCGTAGAAAACAACTTTTACGCCGCCATGCAAAGCCTACAGGAGGCGCAGCAGCTCTTGCAGCGTTTGAGTGAGCACTTCGTTCAGCAGGCGCAACCCACGGTAGCCCGCGCCTTGCAGGAGCAGGCCGAGCAGGCGCGGCTACGTGCCCAGGCGGTGTATGCGTCCATCATGCAGTACCAAACCCCGCGAGATGCCCGAAACACACCCCCCATTTAGCAAATCGCAGTAAACGACCTATCATGGTAGACCCTGGCGCTTTTTTGCTGGTGCAAGCACAAACGAGTCTGCAGGTACAATTCATGTATGATTTGGCCAGTGGACAAGTGGTATTCATTAATGCGGCTTATGAATGGGTGCTGGGCGGACAATGTGACCAGGTGAACGAGGAACTGCCTAAGCTGCTCGCGCGCCTGCACCCCGATGATCGTGCGCGCCTGGCAACGTGCTGGGCCCGCTGGACCCGCAACGAGTTGCACGAGGAGGTTGTCTTTCGATTGCGCGTAACGGATCATCCCGATCAATGGCTACAGCTCACGCCCAGCTACCAATCGGCTCCTGATGGTCCTGGCTGGGTAGGCGGCCAACTGCGCGACATTAGCGCCTCGCGGCGCTATAAAGCCAATGCAGACCACTTCAATGCCCGCAAGAATACCATCCTGGAAATTCTCTCGCTTGACCTGAGCGATGTGCTTGTGCTCTCGCAGAGCCTACGGCACGAGGCCGAAGACGCCGCCGCCCACTACATCTGGGGGCGGCTGTTGGAGGGCTTACGTCGCCTCGAAACCCTGGGTCAGCAAGGCACTAAGCTGGTGCGTGCGTTTGTCGACGAAGAAATCCAGACATCAGTTGCCATTGATCTGCACATGGAGCGACTGGACCTGGGCGAGCAACTGCGCTTTACCCTGCAAGACTGTCTACGAAACCAGGCGCTGGCGGCCCACACGCTACGGTTGCAGCTCCCGCCCTACCCCGTGCCGGTGTCGCTGGACGTCAACAAGTTTCTACAGGTAGTCACCAACTTTCTCAGCAACTTCCTCAAGTTCACGCCCGATGGCGGTAGTCTTGTTATTGAGCTTGTAGTTGCTCGCGGCATAGCGCACCTCACCTTTGCCGACAACGGCATCGGCATCCCCGAGGCGCTGTTGCCCAAGCTATTCGAACGATTTACCCCGGCCCGACGGCAAGGCCTCCGTGGCGAGCCAACCTTGGGGGTAGGCTTATCCATTTGCAAGCTGATTGTGGAGCTACACCAAGGCACCATAGACGTACGCAGCCGCGAGGGCGAGGGCACTACATTTATCGTGACGCTACCCGTGCTGCCAACGTAGGCGCGTTTCCGAACGGGTAAGTCAGCCAAAGCGGGCACTTGCTTCACGTTTCCTGGAAGCTTTTTGCGTCAGCCTGACCAGGGTAGAGGCTCCAAGACTCAACTCCAACAGCCTCTCCGAAACGGCGGCGACTTACCTGCTCGTCATGTCGAGCTTGCTGAGACATCTCGCGTGCTGATGGAGGACAGTGCTTTTCTGGCTGAAACTACGATCAGGCTAAACACGCAAGATGTCTCGGCAAGCTCGACATGACGCTACTCGCGTTTCGGAGAGGCTTTCAGCGAGTTCCTGCGCTCAACTGGAAAAGGTATCTACTACTACCCGTCCAATGCGCTGTGTCCGGAGTTTCAACTACTGTTGCCACTCACTACAGATAAATAGTTACAGCAAAATACTTTTACTACTTTAAAATACTTATTTACACTCTACGTATTTACACTACTTACCCTTACGTATTTTATACCAAATAACCTTATTAAACTGAACAATAATTAAACAACCTACAACTCAACACTTGTCAATCGCAATAGACAACAAATATTGAGTATACAACTTGTATTTTAGTTATACTAAAATAATATAAATTTTCTGTTTTCTCTATTTTTACATTATCTATATAAGACACAAACAGTTTTAAATCAATATTTTACATTTCATACAATTTCATAAACTAGACAAATAAAGAAGATTAAATAACAATAAATAACCGCGCATTAACTCAACCGTAATTATGCGCTTATACTAAATTTTAACACCTATTTTGTTTGATTTACTAACCGTATTATGCTTCATCATCAATAACTTCTTCTTCAACCCTACCTACCTATATTCGTTTTCAGATAGACCGATTAAAAAAAGATTAAAGAAACAATCTTAATCGGCTACTTAAAAACAAATAATGCTATTAGAGGGAAGAAAAGCGCTGGTAAGTGGTGGTGCCTCTGGCATCGGGTGGGCAATTGCTGCGCAACTAGCAGCAGCGGCCGTCCCGACGCTGGTGGCGGACGTGCAGCCCGCGCACGGCTTACCAGACGCTGTGCAATTCTGCCCGTGCGACGTGGCCTCGGCAGCCGACGTACATCGGCTGTTTGCCAAGGTGCAGGACAGCCTGGGCACGCCGGATATATTGGTGTGCAGCGCGGGCCGGGGCATCCATGAGAAGCTCACCGAGGGCGACCCGGAAAAATGGCGACAGGTGATTGACACCAACCTGCTGGGTGTGCTGCGACTGGTGCGGGCTTTCGTGCCCGGTATGCTGCAGCAAGGTAGCGGCGACGTGGTTTTTCTGTCGTCGGTTTCGGCGCGGCAGGCCTACCCCTACGGGGGGGTGTATGCCGCCACCAAGGCCGCCTTGGAGGTAGTGGCTGCCACGCTGCGCCAGGAGGTGCTGCCCACCGTGCGCGTGACGGTAATAGCGCCCGGCGTGACGGATACGCCCTTTTTCAGCCATACTATTTCCGGCTTCCATACGGTGCAGGACATCGGTTTCGGTGCCCTTTCCGCCGATGATGTGGCCCGTGCCGTGCTCTACGCGCTGCGCCAACCAGCTGGGGTTTCCGTGAACGACATCACGCTCCGGCCCACCGCGCAGCCCTTCTAACCCTCTGACCTCAACCAACCTAAAGCACTATGAAACAACGAGTCTTGATAACCGGGGGAGCAGGCTTCATCGGTTCCCATCTGGCCGATGAGCTGCTGGCTCATGGCTACGCGGTGCGCGCCCTCGACAACCTCTGCGAGCAGGTGCACGGCCCCGACCGCCTGCGCCCCGACTACCTGCACGAGGACGTGGAGCTGCTAGTGGGCGACGTGCGCGACCCGGCCGCCGTAGCGCAGGCTCTGGAAGGTGTAGACGCCGTGTTCCACTTCGCGGCCATGGTGGGGGTAGGCCAGAGCATGTACGAAATCAGGGACTATACCGACGTGAACGACATGGGCACGGCCGTGCTGCTGGAAGCCCTCATCAAGCACCCGGTCAAGAAACTGATTGTGGCGAGCAGCATGAGCATCTACGGCGAAGGGCTGTACCGGAACACGGCCGGTGAGCTGGTGACGGCCACCGAACGCCCCCTGGAGCAGCTGAAAGCCGGCGACTGGGAGCTGCGCGACGAGCAGGGCCAGCCGCTACAGCCAGTGCCTACCAACGAGAGCAAGCTGCCTACCCTGTCCTCGGTGTACGCCTTGTCGAAGTACGATCAGGAGCGGCTGTGTTTGATGGTGGGCCGGGCCTACAATATGCCGGCGGTGGCCATGCGTTTTTTCAACGTGTATGGCACCCGGCAGGCGCTTTCCAACCCCTACACGGGCGTGCTGGCCATTTTCGCCTCCCGCTTCCTCAACAACAACGCGCCCATGATTTTCGAGGATGGACAGCAGCAGCGCGACTTCGTGCACGTGCGCGACGTGGCGTTGGCCTGCCGCTTGGCCCTGGAAAAAGATGAGGCTAACGGCCAAGTGTTCAATGTAGGTAGTGGCCACAACTACACCATCGGCGAAATAGCGGAGCGCCTGGCCGCCGTGTTGGGCAAGGAGCACCTGGCGCCGCAGATTACCGGCAAGTACCGCGTTGGCGACATCCGCCACTGCTACGCCGATATCTCGCTGGCCAACCAGAAACTGGGTTTCTACCCACAGGTGGAGTTCAACAGCGGGCTGCAAGAGCTGGCGGCCTGGCTGGAAGGCCAGATTGCTTACGACCGGGTGAATGAAGCCAGCGCCGAACTCGCGGCCCGTGGCCTCACCGTGTAGGCTCCTACTTCGTCTTCTCACGTCTTGAAATGCAGAGCATGAAGCGTACTATAATTTCTGAAACTACCGCCGCGCGGCCCACCATCGGCATCGTCGAGTGGTTTCGGCCGGGCGAGCAGGCGCACGTCCGGCAGGTGCTGGCCGACCTGAAGGAGCTGGGCGTAACGGAGTTGCGCACCGGCGTATCCTGGGCCGATTACTTCACCCCCGAGGGTAAGGACTGGTACCAGTGGCTGATTCCGACCCTGGCACGGGAGGTCAACATCCTACCCTGCTTCCTGTATACCCCTCCTTCGCTGGGTATCCGGCCCAAAACGTCGTCGCCGCCGCACACGCCCAAAGCCTACGCCGATTTCCTCGATGTGTTCATCACCGATCTGGGCGAGTATTTTGAGTGGGTGGAGCTGTGGAATGAGCCCAACAACCGCACGGAGTACGACTTCACGCTGGATTACGGCTGGTTTAAGTTTGGGGAGATGGTAGGCGGCGCGGCGTACTGGGCCAAGCACCGGGGCAAGAAAACCGTGCTCGGCGGCATGAGCCCCATCGACCCCAACTGGCTGCACGTCATGTTCGAGCGGGGCGTGATGCAGTACATTGATGCCGTGAGTATTCACGGATTCCCCGATGTATTTGATCAGCTCTGGGACGGCTGGGAAGCCAATATTGAGGCCGTGCGGGAGGTGCTGGATCAGCACCATTGCCCGGCCGAGCTGTGGGTGACCGAAGCCGGCTTCTCCACCTGGCAATTCGATGAGTTCAAGCAGCTCAAAGAATTCAACAAAGTGCGGCAAACCAACGTCGACCGGGTGTATTGGTACAGCGCCCGCGACCTCGACCTCAGCCTACCCACCGTGGGCGGTTTCCACGTTGATGAACGGGAATACCACTTCGGGCTGAAGCGCACGGATGGCACGCCGAAGCTGCTCTACCGCCTGTGGGCCGAGCATGGGCTGGACGGGTTGGAAGACCTTGCCTACATCAAGCGCGACACCGAAGCGTTGTCTCGCCAGCCGTACACCCTGATTACGGGCGGCGCGGGCTTCGTGGGCACCAACCTGGCAAAGCGGCTGCTGGAAATGGGCAAGCGCGTGCTGGTGTTTGATAACCTGTCGCGGCCCGGCGTAGAGCGCAACCTGCAATGGCTGCACGACACCTATGGCGACCAGCTAGAAGTATATGTGGGCGACATCCGCGACCTGCAAACCGTGAAAAAGGTGATGCAGCACGCCGAGGCCGTGTTCCACTTCGCCGCGCAAGTGGCAGTTACTACCTCGCTGGACTTGCCCCTCAACGACTTCGAAATCAACGCCCGCGGCATCATCAATCTGCTGGAAGCCATTCGGGCCCAGCCCGTGCCGCCGCCGCTGGTGTTCACCTCTACCAATAAGGTATACGGGGGCCTGGAAGACCTGAAGTTCGTATCCAACGGCTCGCGCTACCACCCCACCGACCGGTACATTAAGGCCCACGGCATCAGTGAGCAGCGCCACTTGGATTTCCACAGCCCCTACGGCTGCTCGAAAGGCACCGCCGACCAGTACGTGCTGGACTATTCGCGCTCCTACAACCTACCCACGGTGGTGTTTCGGATGAGCTGCATCTACGGGCCGCACCAGTACGGCACCGAGGATCAGGGCTGGGTAGCGCACTTTGCCATTCGGGCCATTGAGGACCAGCCCGTGAGCATCTACGGCGACGGCAAGCAGGTGCGCGATATTCTGTTTGTGGAGGACCTGGTAGATGCGTTTCTGCTGGCCCAGCAGCACATGCCCCGCATTGCCGGGCAGGCCTTCAACATTGGGGGCGGCGTGCAGAACACGGTGAGTTTGCTGGAGTTGCTCAAAACCATCGGCGAGTACAAGGGCGAGGAAATCCCGCTTTCCTTCGGCAGCTGGCGCGTGGGCGACCAGCACTACTACGTCTCCGACACGCGCAAATTTCAGCAGGCCACTGGCTGGTATCCTCAGCACAACGTGCAGGAAGGCGTAGCCAAGCTCTACCAGTGGCTCTGCGAAAACCGGGGCCTGGAAGTGCCCGAGCTGCTACTCGCCGAGAAAACCGAATCAACCAAAAAAGTAGCCGTAGTCTGATGCAAAACACGCTTTCATATACTGAGACAGAGGTAGCCGAAGCCACAGCCACCACCATGCAGGCGGCCGTGCTGACGGCCCCGCAAACCGTGGCCGTGCAGGAAGTGGCAGTGCCTGAACCGGCCGCCGGGCAGGTGCGCCTGCGCCTGGAAGGCTGCGGCCTGTGCGCCTCCAACCTACCGGTGTGGGAAGGCCGCGAGTGGTTTTCCTACCCCGTAGAGGCCGGCAACCCTGGCCACGAAGGCTGGGGCGTGGTAGATGCCGTGGGCGAAGACGTTACGGACCTGCAAGTAGGCGACCGGGTAGCAGCGCTGTCCTACCACTCCTACGCCCAGTACGACCTAGCCGACGCCAAGCAGGTAGTGAAGCTGCCGACCACTCTGGCGGGCAAGCCCTTCCCCGGCGAGCCGCTGGGCTGCGCCATGAACATCTTCCGCCGCAGCCGCATCGAGGCGGGCCAGACGGTTGCCATCCTGGGCGTTGGTTTTCTGGGGGCGTTGTTGGTGCAGCTGGCCAAACACGTCGGCGCCCGCGTCATTGCCCTTTCTCAGCGCGATTTCTCGCTGGAAGTAGCCCAAAACTGCGGGGCCGACGAAGTAATCAAGATGGATGACCACTGGCAGATTATCGAGCAGGTGAAACAGCTCACCAACGGCCAGTTTTGCGAGCGGGTGATAGAATGCACCGGCAAGGAATGGCCCCTTAATTTGGCCGGCGAGCTGTGCGCCGAGCGCGGCACGCTCATCATTGCGGGTTTCCACCAGGACGGCATGCGCCAGGTGAACGTGCAACTCTGGAACTGGCGCGGCCTCGACGTCATCAACGCCCACGAACGCGACCCGCAGCAGTACATCAACGGCATGCGGGCCGCCGTGGAAGCCGTGGAGCAGGGCATTCTGCAACCCGATGCGCTCTACACCCACCGCTACCCACTGGAAAACATTGAAGAGGCTTTCCAAACCCTCGCCAGTCGTCCCGATGGGTTCATGAAAGCGCTTATCACCTTTTAAAATATACGTTTTCAGCCTCTTGGCCAATGTAGAGACGCGTATTCGCGTCTCCTCGTTGAACGACTGGTACTGGTTGTGTATGACCAACATCAGGTAAATGGTGCGGACGAGGAGACGCGAATACGCGTCTCTACATCGCTGCAACTTCACGCAAACTGCTACTTACTTATGTCCGAAACCCTTCTCGAAAACTCTACGATAGAAGTCCGCGAAACGACAGCCACCAAGCCCGTTCTGGGCTTCCTGGGCGTGGGCTGGATTGGCCGCAACCGCCTGGAAGTTATAGCCGAACACGGCGCGGCCGAAGTAGCCTACGTAGCCGACCCTACCCCCGAAAACGCGGCTGAAGCCCTAAAAAGCGCTCCTCAAGCCGCCGAGGTTGCCTCGTTGGAAGCCTTGCTGGCCCAACCGGCGCTGGATGCAGTAGTCATTGCCACGCCCAGCGCCCTGCACGCCGCCCAGAGCATTCAGGCGCTGGAGGCTGGCAAAGCCGTGTTCTGCCAGAAGCCGCTGGGCCGCAACGCCGCCGAGGTAGCCGCGGTAGTAGCCGCCGCCCGCACCGCCGATAAGCTGCTGGGCGTGGACCTGTCGTATCGCCATACCGCTGCCATGCAGCGCGTGTACGAGGTAGTGCAATCGGGGGAGCTAGGCGACATCTACGCGGTGGAGCTGGTATTCCATAATGCGTATGGTCCCGATAAGGCGTGGTTTTTCGACCCCAAGCTCTCGGGCGGCGGCTGCGTCATCGACCTGGGCGTGCACCTGGTAGACCTGGCCCTGTGGGCGCTGAACTTCCCGGCGGTGCAGCACGTCAGTAGTGCGCTATTCGCCAAAGGTCAGCCCCTCACCAACCCCGACGAGCAGGTGGAAGACTACGCCACCGCCAGCATTGGGCTGGCCAGCGGCACCCACGTGCAACTGAGCTGTTCCTGGAATCTGCCGGCTGGGCAGGAGGCCATCATCAGCGCTACCTTCTACGGTACGCAGGGCGGCGTGGCCTTCAAGAACGTAAACGGGTCTTTCTACGATTTTGTGGCCGACCGCTACTACGGCACCCACACCGAGCGCCTTAGTGCGCCACCCGATGCGTGGTCGGGTAGGGCCGGCGCGGTGTGGGCCGAGCGCCTGGCCCGGGGCGAAACCTTCGCGCCGGAAGCCGAGGAGTTTGTGCGCGTGGCCGAGGTACTGGACCGCATTTACGGCCGCTAAGCTATGGCCGGTTCCTACCCCACCAACCTCCTGATGACTGCCGACACCGTGGGCGGGGTGTGGACCTACGCGCTGGAGCTGGTGCGGGCCCTGGCGCCCTTTGGCACGCAGGTGGCGCTGGCTACCATGGGCGCACCGTTGCAGGAGCACCAGTGGGCGGCCGCCCGGGCGCTGCCCAACCTCACCATCCACGAAAGCGCCTACCGCCTGGAATGGATGGACGACCCGTGGGACGACGTGGCGGCGGCCGGTCAGTGGCTGCTCCGCCTGGCCGAGCAGGTACAGCCCGACCTGATCCACCTCAATGGCATGGTACATGGCAGCCTACCCTGGCGCCAGCCGGTGGTGGTAGTGGTGCATTCGTGCGTGCTCTCGTGGTGGCGGGCCGTAGTAGGCGAGGAAGCGCCCGACTCGTGGGATACGTACCGCCGCCTGGTGCGGCAGGGTTTGCAGGCGGCCGATGTGGTAGTAGCACCCACGCAGGCATTGTTGCAGGAAGCGGAAGCGCTGTACGGCCCATTTCAGCAGGCAACCGCAATTTACAATGGCCGCGACCCGCAGGAATTTGCGTCGGCGGCTACCAAAGAACCATTCATCTTCGGGATGGGCCGGGTGTGGGATGAGGCTAAAAACCTGGCCCTGCTGGCCAAGGTAGCGGCGGACCTGCCGTGGCCCGTCTACCTTGCCGGTGATGCTCGCCACCCCGCCACGGGCCAGACGTTGGCGCTACCCAACGTGCAGTTCCTGGGGCCATTGTCGGGGCCAGAGGTGTGCAAGTGGCTGGCGCGGGCGGCCATTTATGCCCTACCTGCTCAATATGAACCCTTTGGCCTGAGCATTCTGGAAGCGGCCCTGGCTGGCTGCGCGTTGGTGGTAGGCGACATCCCAACGCTGCGGGAAGTATGGGACGACGCGGCCCTGTACGTGCCGCCTACCGATGCACTGGCGCTGCGCACGGCCCTTCGGAAGCTGATAGCCAACGAAACTCTTCAGCACAAACTGGCCCGCCGCGCCACCGAGCGTGCGCAACAGTACACCACCCGCCGCATGGCGCAGGCCTACCGCGCGCTGTATCAGCAGCTCGTGACGACAACAATTTCCACAACGCTATGAACATCACCCTCTTTTACCACTCCATTCTGTCCGACTGGAACCACGGCAATGCCCACTTCCTGCGCGGCATTGTGCGGGAGCTGCAACAGCGCGGCCACCAGGTGCAGGTGTACGAACCCCAGGGCGGCTGGAGCCTGCAAAACCTGCTCGACGGCTACGGCGAGGCCAAGCTCGACGAGCTGAATGCGTACTACCCCGGCATCAGCACCAACTTCTATACCCTCGACACGCTCAACCTGGACGCGGTGCTGCGCGAGGCCGACCTGGTGCTGGTGCACGAGTGGAACGACCACGAGCTGGTGCGCCGCATTGGTGAGCACCGGACAACCCACGGCTACCAGCTGCTGTTCCACGACACCCACCACCGCGCCGTGACGGAGCGCGAAAGCATGGCCCAGTACGACCTGCGCCACTACGATGGCGTGCTGGCCTTCGGCAACGTGATTCGGGAGTTGTACCTGCACGAGGGCTGGGCGCGCCGCGCCTGGACCTGGCACGAAGCCGCCGACACCAGCGTGTTCTACCCCCACAAGCGCCCCGCCGCGTACGCCGGCGACCTGGTGTGGGTAGGCAACTGGGGCGACGAGGAGCGCACCGCCGAGCTGCACGAGTTCCTGATCAATCCGGTGAAAGCCTTGGGATTGAAGGCCAAACTCTACGGCGTACGCTACCCCCAGCACGCCCTCGACGCCCTGGCCGAAGCGGACATTGAATACGGCGGCTGGCTGCCCAACTACCAGGCCCCGGAAGAATTTGCCACGTACCGCGTGACGGTGCACGTGCCCCGCCGGCCCTACGTGGAGGCCCTGCCGGGCATTCCTACCATTCGGCCATTTGAGGCGCTGGCCTGCGGCATTCCGCTTATTTCTTCACCCTGGGATGATGCCGAGCACCTGTTCACGCCGGGCCAGGACTTTCTGGTAGCACGCACCGGGGCCGAGATGCAGCAGCACCTGCACACCCTGCTCACGCAGCCGGAAAAGGCGGCTGCGCTGGCTAAGCACGGTCTCGAAACCATTCTTAGCCGCCACACCTGCGCCCACCGCGTGAACGAGTTGGAGCAGATTTGCCTGGAGCTGGGCATCCAGGAATCCAAGGTTATTCTCAAAGACACTGCCGTTGTATGAAGACCAAAAAACTGAACATTGCCTTCTTCGGCTCCAGCCTAGTGTCGGCGTACTGGAACGGGGCCGCTACTTACTACCGCGGCGTTGTGCGGGCCCTGCACGAGCGTGGCCACCACGTCACGTTCTACGAGCCCGACGCCTACGACCGGCAGCAAAACCGCGACATTCCCGACCCCGACTACGCTACCGTGGTGGTGTATGAAGCCACCGAGGAAGCCGCCCGCGCTTGTCTGGCCCAAGCTGCTGCCGAGGCCGACATTGTAGTGAAAGCGAGCGGGGTAGGCGTGCTCGACGAGTTTCTGGAGCGCGAAGTACTGCGCCTGCAAACCGACGACCGGCTCATCATCTTCTGGGACGTAGACGCGCCGGCCACGCTGGACCGCGTACATCAGAACCCCGCCGACCCGTTTCTGGGCCTGATTCCGCAGTACGATTTCGTGCTGACCTACGGTGGCGGCAATCCGGTGATTGAGGCCTACGAAGCGCTAGGGGCCAAGCAGTGCGTGCCCATCTACAACGCCCTCGATACGGCTACCCACCACCCGGTAGCGCCCGAGTCGCGCTTCGCCTGCGACCTGGCATTTCTCGGCAACCGCCTACCCGACCGGGAGGCGCGGGTAGAGGAATTCTTCCTGCAACCGGCCGCCGCCACGCCCGGCAAAACCTTCCTGATTGGGGGTAGTGGCTGGGCCGATAAGCCCATGCCGCCCAATGTGCAGTACGTGGGCCACGTGTACACTCGCGACCATAACGCCTTCAACTGCACGCCCATGGCCGTGCTCAACATCAGCCGCGAAAGCATGGCCCGCTATGGCTTTTCGCCGGCCACGCGGGTGTTTGAGGCGGCTGGGGCCGCGGCCTGCATCATCACCGATTACTGGGAGGGAATCGACTTCTTCTTCGAGCCGGACCAGGAAATTCTGGTTGCCCGCAGCGGAGACGAGGTAGCCGCCCTGATTAGCACCCTGACGCCGGAGCGGGCCCGCACCATTGGGCAGGCCGCCTACCGCAAGGTGCTGGCGGCGCACACCTACCGCCACCGCGCCGCGCAATTGGAAGAGCTGCTGCAAGGTGAAATGGTGAAGTGGTGAGTTTGACGCTTTACTGAGAGGCTGTTTGCGTTAGCGAAAGAGGTGGCCGGAACGGTGTAGAGACGCGTACTTGCGTCTCGTCGTTGAACGATTTCGGCCATTTGACGCGGGCGACGAAACGCAAGTAGGCGTCTCTGCACCGTTCAATATTTAACGCAAATAGTTTCTAAAGTCGCTTGCGCTAATGGCATCGACACAACTTTAAACTCACCATCTCATGAACATCGTAATCCTGGGTTTATCCATTACCTCCAGCTGGGGCAACGGCCACGCCACTACGTTTCGCGGCTTGGTGCGCGAGCTGCATGTGCTGGGCCACCACGTGCTGTTCTTGGAGCGCGACGTGCCCTGGTATGCCAACAGCCGCGACCTGCCTCACCCCGACTACTGCCAGACGGAGCTGTATGCCTCCCTCGACAACCTGCACGCCCGGTTCACCGAGCCGGTGCGAGAAGCCGATCTGGTGATAGTGGGCTCCTACGTGCCGGAAGGGGTAGCCGTAGGCGAGTGGGTGGTGCAGACGGCGCAGGGCGTTAAGGCGTTCTACGACATTGATACGCCCGTAACGCTGGCCAAGCTGGCGCGGCAGGACTTCGAGTACCTGCACCCCCGCCTGATTCCGCAGTACGATTTGTACCTGTCGTTTACCGGCGGCCCTACCCTACAGCGGCTCGAAAAGCACTACGGCTCGCCCATGGCGCGGCCACTCTACTGCTCTTTCGACCCCGGCCTCTACTTCCCCGAGCCCCAGCCCATGCAGTGGGACCTGGGCTACCTCGGCACCTACTCCGATGACCGCCAGCCGCCCCTGGAGCAGCTCATGCTGGACGCGGCGCGGCAGTGGCCTCAGGGCCGCTTTGTGGTGGCGGGGCCGCAGTACCCGGCCAGCGTGCAGTGGCCCGCCAACACGGAGTACATCCATCACCTACCGCCCGCCGAGCACCGCGCCTTCTATAACCGCCAGCGCTTCACCCAAAACATCACGCGGGCCGACATGGTCCAGGCTGGCTACTCGCC
>Ga0210040_10000868_pt1 | contig 48302 bp, 40 predicted proteins | sample CryGeyCG12114_NA_FD_185462 | JGI IMG/M metagenome (GOLD analysis project Ga0210040, IMG submission 185462) | Groundwater microbial communities from aquifer - Crystal Geyser CG19_WC_8/21/14_NA (SPAdes) (version 2) | ecosystem: Environmental > Aquatic > Deep subsurface > Groundwater | place: USA...
AGATCCAGGCCCGGCTCTCCTTCCTCGTCTCCGTCGGGCTGGACTACCTGTCCCTGGACCGCCCGGCCGCCACGCTGGCCGGTGGGGAGGCGCAGCGCATCCGGCTGGCCACCCAGATCGGCTCCGGCCTGGTCGGCGTCCTCTACGTGCTCGACGAGCCCTCGATCGGGCTGCACCAGCGCGACAACGTCCGGCTGATCGAGACCCTCGTGCGGCTGCGCGACATGGGCAACACGCTGATCGTCGTCGAGCACGACGAGGACACCATCAAGCAGGCCGACTGGATCGTCGACATCGGTCCCGGCGCCGGCGAGCACGGCGGCGAGGTCGTGGTCAGCGGCACCTACGAGGACCTCCTCGCCAGCGAGCGGTCGATCACCGGTGCGTACCTGTCCGGCCGCCGGGAGATCACCACCCCGGCGATCCGCCGCGAGCGGACGCCGGGCCGGGAGCTGGTCGTCAAGGGCGCGCGGGAGAACACCCTGCGCGGCATCGACGTGGCGTTCCCGCTGGGCGTGCTGGTCGCGGTCACCGGTGTCTCCGGCTCGGGCAAGTCCAGCCTGGTCAACGACATCCTCTACACGACCCTGGCCAACGAGCTGAACCGGGCGCGGATGGTGCCCGGCCGGCACCGCACCATCACCGGCCTGGACCAGCTGGACAAGGTCGTCGGCGTCGACCAGTCGCCGATCGGTCGCACCCCGCGGTCGAACCCGGCCACCTACACCGGGGTCTGGGACCACGTCCGCAAGCTGTTCGCCAGCACGTCGGAGGCCAAGGTCCGCGGCTACCAGCCCGGCCGGTTCTCCTTCAACGTCAAGGGCGGCCGCTGCGAGGCGTGCTCCGGTGACGGCACGCTGAAGATCGAGATGAACTTCCTGCCCGACGTCTACGTCCCCTGCGAGGTCTGCAAGGGCGCCCGGTTCAACCGGGAGACCCTCGAGGTGCACTACAAGGGCAAGACGGTCGCCGAGGTGCTCAACATGCCGATCGAGGAGGCCGCCGAGTTCTTCGCCGCGATCCCGGCGATCGCCCGGTACATGCGCACCCTCACCGATGTCGGGCTGGGCTACGTCCGGCTCGGCCAGCCGGCCACCACGCTCTCCGGCGGCGAGGCGCAGCGGGTCAAGCTGGCCAGCGAGCTGCAGAAGCGCTCCAACGGCCGCACGATCTACGTGCTCGACGAGCCGACCACCGGCCTGCACTTCGAGGACATCAACAAGCTGCTGCAGGTGATCCAGGGCCTGGTCGACAAGGGCAACTCGGTCATCGTCATCGAGCACAACCTCGACGTGATCAAGAGCGCCGACTGGCTCATCGACATGGGCCCCGAGGGCGGGTTCCGCGGCGGCCAGGTCGTCGCGGAGGGGACCCCGGAGTTCGTCGCCTCGGTGCCGGAGAGCCACACCGGCCGGTTCCTGGCCGAGATCCTGGACGCCGACGCGATCGCCGCGGCGGCCGAGGGGCCGAAGAAGCGGGCGCGCAAGAAGCCGCAGCTCGCCTCGGTGTCGGCCGGCGACAAGGCCAGCTGACCGCGGTCACCGTCGTCCCGTCGGTCGCGTCCCGCCGAGGGGCGTGGCCGGCGGGCCGCCGGCTGTCCGGGGACGGCGCCGCGTGGCCCGGGCAGGTCAGCCGGCCCTCCTGGCGGCGGGAGGGGCGGGCGGTACCGGCCGGCGCGGCGGACTGTCGGTGGACCGACCTAACCTGGGGACATGCCCGACCCGTCCACGTACCGCCCAGCGGTCGGCAGCATCCCCGAGAGCCCGGGGGTCTACAAGTTCCGCGACCCGGCCGGTCGGGTCATCTACGTCGGCAAGGCCAAGAGCCTCCGGCAGCGGTTGAACAGCTACTTCGCCGACATCTCCGGCCTGCACCCGCGCACCCGGCAGATGGTCACCACCGCGGCCGGCGTCGAGTGGACCGTCGTCGGCACCGAGGTCGAGGCGCTCCAGCTCGAGTACAACTGGATCAAGGAGTTCGACCCCCGGTTCAACGTCCGGTACCGCGACGACAAGAGCTACCCGTCGCTGGCGGTGACGCTGAACGAGGAGTTCCCCCGGCTGCAGGTGATGCGCGGGCCCAAGCGCAAGGGCGTCCGGTACTTCGGGCCCTACGCCCACGCCTGGGCCATCCGGGAGACCGTCGACACCCTGACCCGGGTCTTCCCTGCCCGCACCTGCTCCAACGGTGTCTTCAAGCGGGCGGCCCAGATCGGCCGGCCGTGCCTGCTGGGCTACATCGGCAAGTGCGCCGCGCCCTGCGTGGGCCGGGTCAGCGCCGAGGAGCACCGGGACATCGTGGAGGACTTCTGCGACTTCATGGGCGGCCGCACCGAGCAGATGACGCGCCGGCTCGAGCGGCAGATGGCCGAGGCCGCCGAGGCGATGGAGTACGAGAAGGCCGCCCGGCTGCGTGACGACCTCGGGGCCCTGCGCCGGGCCCTGGAGAAGCAGGCCGTCGTCCTCGGTGACGGCACCGACGCCGACGTCGTCGCCTTCGCCCAGGACGAGCTGGAGGCCGCCGTCCAGGTGTTCCACGTCCGCGGTGGCCGGGTGCGCGGCCAGCGCGGCTGGATCATCGACAAGGTCGAGGACGTCAGCACCGGCCAGCTCGTCGAGCAGTTCCTGCTGCAGGTCTACGGCGGGGTCGACGAGCAGACCGGCGCCGGGGAGGTCGGGGAGGCCGTGCCCCGCGAGGTCCTGGTGCCCGAGCTGCCCGCCGACGCCGACGTCTACGCCGACCTGCTCAGCGAGCTGCGCGGGTCCCGGGTGTCGCTGCGGGTGCCGCAGCGCGGGGACAAGCGCAGCCTGATGGAGACCGTCGAGCGCAATGCGAAGGAGTCCTTCGCCCGGCACCGGGTGAAGCGGGCCAGCGACCTGACCGCCCGCTCGCTGGGGCTGTCGGAGATCCAGGAGGCCCTCGACCTCCCCGACGCCCCGCTGCGGATCGAGTGCATCGACATCTCGCACGTCCAGGGCACCAACGTGGTGGCCAGCATGGTCGTGTTCGAGGACGGCATGGCCAAGAAGGCCGACTACCGCCGGTTCGCCGTCGCCGCCGGCACCGACGACACCGCGGCGATGGCCGAGGTGGTGCGCCGCCGGTTCGCCCGGCACCTCAAGGACGAGGCCGACCGGCGCGACGAGCAGGGCGTCGCCGCCGAGGAGGGCCGGCCGCGCCGGTTCGCCTACCCGCCCAACCTGCTGGTCGTCGACGGCGGTGCACCGCAGGTCGCCGCGGCCAGCCGGTCACTGGCCGAGCTGGGCGTCGTCGACATCGCCGTCTGCGGCCTGGCCAAGCGGATGGAGGAGGTCTGGCTGCCCGACGACCCCGACCCGGTCATCCTGCCGCGCACCTCCGAGGCGCTGTACCTGCTGCAGCGGGTCCGCGACGAGGCGCACCGGTTCGCGATCACCTACCACCGGCAGAAGCGATCGAGCACCATGCTGGTCTCGCTCCTGGACGACGTCCCGGGGCTCGGCGACACCCGTCGGAAGGCCCTGATGAAGCAGTTCGGATCCCTCAAGCGGCTGCGTGCCGCGACCGTCGAGGAGCTCACCGCGGTGCCCGGCATCGGCCGGCGCACCGCGGAGGCCGTGCTCGCGGCCGTGGCCGAGCCCCCGGCCCCGGGGTCGGCGGCCGACCGGGCGCCCGACGTGGTGGCCGAGGACGCCGTCGAGCTGGAGGAGGCGCCCGTGGGCGCCGTCGCGGCCGTGCCGGCGGTGCACGGCGCGGCCGCCGGTGGCACCGCCGAGGTCGGCCGGGTCCGCCCGGCCGCGGGGAGCGGGGCATGACCGCCGAGCGGGCGGACCTGCGGGTCGAGCCCGTGGGCCGGCCGGCCGAGGGCGTGCCCGACGACGCCGCCTCCGTCGACCCGGCGAGCACCGAGCTGGCGCCGCTGGACGTCGTGGTCGTCACCGGTCTGTCCGGCGCCGGCAAGAACACCGCCGGCCGGGTGCTGGAGGACCTCGGCTTCTTCGTGGTCGACAACCTGCCGCCGGCGCTGCTGCAGCCGATGGTCGAGCTGGGCGCCCGCGGTGACCTCCGCCGCTTCGCCGCCGTCGTCGACGTCCGCAGCCGGGCCTTCTCCAGCGACCTGCAGGAGTCGATCCGGCTGCTGGCCGAGGCCGGCCACCGGCCGCGCGTGGTCTACGTGCACGCCCGCAACGAGGTGCTGATCCGCCGCTACGAGTCCAACCGGCGCGAGCACCCCCTGCAGGGCAACGGCCGGCTCGTCGACGGCATCGACGCCGAGCGCGAGCTGCTCACCGGCATCGCCGGCGAGGCCGACCTGTGGATCGACACCAGCGACCTCAACGTCCACCAGCTGCGGGCCACCCTGGAGTCGGCGTTCATCGCCCACGGCGCCGCCCCCGAGGTCACGGCGACGGTGCTCAGCTTCGGGTTCAAGTACGGGCTGCCGCTGGACGCCGACCTCGTCGTCGACGCCCGGTTCCTGCCCAACCCGCACTGGATCCCCGAGCTGCGCCCGATGACCGGCCGGGACGCGGAGGTGCGCGACTACGTGCTGGGCCAGGAGCACGCCGGGGAGTTCCTCGACGAGTACATGAAGGTGCTCGCCCTGCTGCTGCCGGGCTACCGGCGGGAGGGCAAGCGGTACCTCACCCTCGCCGTGGGCTGCACCGGCGGCAAGCACCGCAGCGTCGCGATCGCCGAGGAGTTCGCCCGCCGGCTCTCCACCGGGGGCGTCGCCGCCTCGGCCCGCCACCGCGACCTGGGGCGCGAGTGAGCGACGCCGGCCGGCCGGTGCGGATCACCGCCCCGCCGCCGGTCCCGGCCGCCCGGCCCACCCGCTCGCCGCTGGGCCCCGCCGGCCCGCGGGTCGTCGCGCTCGGTGGCGGGCACGGGCTGGCCGCCTCGCTGGCCGCGTGGCGGCTGCTCACCAGCACGCTGACCGCCGTGGTGACCGTGGCCGACGACGGCGGCAGCTCCGGCCGGATCCGCCGCGAGCTGCCCGTGCTCCCACCGGGTGACCTCCGGATGGCGCTGGCCGCCCTGGCCGGCGACGAGCCGCGCACCCAGGAGATGGCCGCCCTGCTGCAGCACCGGATCGGCGGGGAGGGCGCGCTCGCCGGCCACCCCGTCGGCAACCTGGTGCTCACCGGCTGGACCGAGCTCCACCAGGGCGACACCGTGCGGGCCCTGCGCGCGCTGGAAGACCTGCTCGGCTCCGTGGGTCGGGTGCTGCCCATGGCCGACGTCCCGCTCGACCTGGTGGCCACCGTGGCCAGCGTCGACCCCGACGACCCGCGGGAGACCCGGCGCATCCGCGGGCAGGTGGCGATCGCCTCGACCCCGGGCCGGGTGCGCGACATCCGCGTCTCCCCGGCCGACCCCCCGGTGCACCCCGACGTGCTCGCAGCGATCGCCGAGGCCGACGTGATCACCCTCGGGCCGGGGTCCTGGTACACCTCCGTGCTGCCCCACCTGCTGGTGCCGCGGCTGCGTGCCGCGCTGGCCGCCACCCCGGCCCGGGTGGTCGTCGTGCTCAACCTCGAGCCGCAGCCGGGGGAGACGGACGGGTTCTCCCCGCAGGAGCACCTGAGGGTCCTGCTGGGTCACCTCGGAGGCGTGTCGTTGCACACTGTCATCGCCGATGCTGCTGCAGTTGTTGACCGGCGTGGTCTGCTGTCTGCTGTGCAGGGGTGCGGAACGGAGCTGTTGCTGGCTCCGGTGGCAGCACCCGACGACGCAGCACGGCACGATCCTTCCCGGCTCGCCGCCGCACTGGCCTCCGTGGTCGGTGCCCGGTGAACGCCGGGGGAGTGGCTGCGCACCGGGACGACCGGTGCACCGGCCGGCACACAGGGGGAAGGGAACACCGCTCATGGCGATGACTGCGATGGTGAAGGACGAGCTCTCCCGCGTGGAGTGCACGAAGACCTCCGAGCGCAAGGCCGAGGTGACGGCGCTGCTGCGCTTCTCCGGAGGCCTGCACATCGTGGGAGGCCGCGTGGTCATCGAGGCCGAGCTGGACACCGGCTCGGTGGCCCGGCGGCTGCGCCGCGACATCAGCGAGGTCTACGGCTACACCAGCGGCGTCAGCGTGCTCGCCGGCGGCAACATCCGCCGCGGCGTGCGCTACCTCGTCCGGATCGCCAAGCACGGCGAGGGCCTGGCCCGGCAGACCGGCCTGGTCGACCAGCGCGGCCGGCCGGTGCGCGGGCTGCCGCCGTCGGTGGTCTCCGGCGGCATCGGTGACGCCGAGGCCGCCTGGCGCGGCGCCTTCCTGGCCCACGGGTCGCTGACCGAGCCGGGGCGCTCGTCGTCCCTGGAGGTCACCTGCCCCGGGCCGGAGGCGGCGATGGCCCTGGTCGGCGCCGCCCGCCGGCTCGGCATCGCGGCCAAGGCCCGCGAGGTGCGCGGCACCGACCGGGTCGTCGTCCGGGACGGCGACGCGATCAGCGCGCTGCTCACCCGGATGGGCGCCCACGACGCCGTGCTGGCCTGGGAGGAGCGGCGGATGCGCCGCGAGGTCCGGGCGACGGCCAACCGGCTGGCCAACTTCGACGACGCGAACCTGCGCCGCTCGGCGCGGGCCGCCGTGGCCGCCAGCGCCCGGGTGGAGCGTGCCCTGGAGATCCTGGCCGACGAGGCCCCCGAGCACCTGCTGGTGGCCGGGCGGCTGCGGCTGGAGTTTGGCCAGGCCTCGCTGGAGGAGCTCGGCCAGCGCGCCGACCCGCCGATGACCAAGGACGCCGTCGCCGGCCGGATCCGCCGGCTGCTGGCGATGGCCGACAAGCGGGCCAAGGACCTCGGCATCCCGGACACGGAGTCCGTCGTCACTGACGACATGCTGGCCCAGTAGAAGGGCTCCCTCGCCCCCCACCGCTCGCAGGCTCGCGGCGGGACCCTGCGAGGGAGCCGTTCCAGCACGTCACCTGTCCGCGACGTCCCACCGGTGGAGCCGGGGAGACGTCGCGGACGTCTGTGCGGGGTCGGGTGGTCGGGTGGACCGCCCGGTCAGGGTGCTGTGCGCAGCCCGTTAGGCTGCGTGCGCAATGTGGCCGCGCGCACGTGCGGCCGACGGTTCCGCTGGGCCGACCGGCCCGGCTGGGCGACGAGGTCTGGGAGGCCGCAGTGACGGTACGGGTCGGGATCAACGGGTTCGGCAGGATCGGCCGCAACTTCTACCGCGCGGTCGCGGCGAGCGGTGCCGACGTCGAGGTCGTGGCGGTCAACGACCTCACCACGCCCGAGACGCTGGCCCACCTGCTCAAGTACGACAGCATCCTGGGCAAGCTGGCCGACGACGTCTCGGTCACCGCCGACGGCATCCAGGTCGGCAGCAAGACGGTCAAGGTGCTCGCCGAGCGCGACCCGGCCAACCTGCCCTGGGGCGAGCTGGGTGTCGACATCGTCGTGGAGTCGACCGGCTTCTTCACCAAGGCCGAGGACGCCCGCAAGCACGTCGACGCCGGCGGCGCCAAGAAGGTCATCATCTCGGCGCCGGCCACCGGTGACGACCTGACGATCGTCATGGGCGTCAACCACGAGGCCTACGACGGCTCGCAGACGATCATCAGCAACGCGTCCTGCACCACCAACTGCCTGGCGCCGCTGGCCAAGGTCCTCAACGACGCGTTCGGCATCGAGCGCGGCCTGATGACCACGATCCACGCTTACACCGCCGACCAGAACTTGCAGGACGGCCCGCACAAGGACCTCCGCCGCGCCCGCGCCGCCGCGCTGAACATCGTCCCCACCAGCACCGGTGCGGCCAAGGCCATCGGCCTGGTCCTCCCCGAGCTCAAGGGCAAGCTCGACGGCTACGCGCTGCGCGTGCCCGTGCCGACCGGCTCGGCCACCGACCTCACCGTCACCGTGGGCCGCGACGTCACCGTCGAGGAGGTCAACGCCGCCTACAAGGCCGCTGCCGACGGCCCGCTGGCGCCCTACCTGGTCTACACCGACGCGCCGATCGTCTCCTCCGACATCGTCACCGACCCGGCGTCGTGCATCTTCGACTCGGGCCTGACCAAGGTCTTCGGCAACCAGGTCAAGGTCGTCGGCTGGTACGACAACGAGTGGGGCTACTCCAACCGCCTGGTCGACTCCGTCGTCCTGGTCGGCAGCAAGCTGTCGTGACCCACCCGACCACCCGGGCGATGCGGTCCGTCGACGAGCTCATCGCCGACGGGGTCGCAGGGAGGCGCGTGCTGCTGCGCGCCGACCTGAACGTCCCGCTGGACAAGAAGACCGGTGCGATCACCGACGACGGCCGGATCCGCGCCAGCCTGCCCACCCTGCAGGCGCTGCAGGCCGCCGGTGCCCGCGTGATCGTCGCGGCGCACCTGGGCCGCCCCAAGGGCACCCCGGACCCGCAGTTCTCCCTGGCCCCGGTCGCCGCGCGGCTGGGCGAGATGCTCGGCAGCCCGGTGACCCTGGCCGGCGACGTCGCCGGCACCGACGCCACCGCGAAGGTGGCCGGGCTGGCCGACGGCGACGTGCTGATGCTGGAGAACGTCCGCTTCGAGGCGGCCGAGACCTCGAAGGACGACGCCGCCCGCGGGGAGCTGGCCGACCGGCTGGCCGCCCTGGCCGACCTCTACGTGGACGACGCCTTCGGTGCCGTGCACCGGAAGCACGCCTCGGTGTACGACGTGGCACTGCGCCTCCCGCACGCGGCCGGCCGGCTGGTCGCCCGCGAGCTCGATGTGCTCACCCGGCTCACCGAGACCCCCGAGCGCCCCTACGTGGTCGTGCTCGGCGGCTCCAAGGTCAGCGACAAGCTCGGCGTCATCGAGGCGCTGCTGCCCCGGGTCGACCGGCTGCTGATCGGCGGCGGGATGACCTACACGTTCCTGGCCGCCCAGGGCCTGGAGGTCGGGAAGTCGCTGCTGGAGGCCGACCAGGTCGACACCTGCCGCCGGCTGCTGGCCGAGGCCGGCGACCGGATCGTGCTGCCGGTCGACCTGGTCAGCGCCACCGCGTTCAGCGCCGAGGCCACCACCCGGGTCGTGCCCTTCGACGGGATCCCGGCCGACGAGGAGTGCCTAGACATCGGCCCGCGCAGCATCGAGCTGTTCACCGAGCAGCTCGCCGGTGCGCGCACCGTGTTCTGGAACGGCCCGGTCGGCGTGTTCGAGCTGGCCCCGTTCCAGGCCGGCACCCGGGGCGTGGCGCAGGCCGTGGCCGCCGTCGACGGCCTGTCGGTCGTCGGTGGCGGTGACTCCGCGGCCTCGGTGCGCACGCTCGGGCTCGACGAGACCGCCTACGGGCACATCAGCACCGGGGGCGGCGCGTCCCTGGAGTTCCTCGAGGGCCGGGAGCTCCCCGGTCTCACGGTGCTGGCGGACTGAGGGCCGGCGGAGATGGCACGCACCAGGACGCAGCCGGTCCGGGAGGGCCGGCGTCCGCTGATCGCGGGCAACTGGAAGATGAACCTGACCCACCTCGAGGCGATCGGGCTGGTGCAGAAGCTGGCCTTCTCGCTCACCGACCCGCAGCTGGCGGCGGCGGAGGTCGTCGTCGTACCGCCGTTCACCGCGCTGCGCAGCGTGCAGACGCTGGTGGCCGGCGACAAGCTGGAGATCGGCTACGGGGCGCAGGACCTCTCGGCGCAGGACGACGGCGCCTACACCGGGGAGGTCAGCGGGGCGATGCTCGCCGCGCTGGCCTGCCGGTACGTGCTGGTCGGGCACTCCGAGCGGCGCACGCTGCACGGTGAGGACGACGCGGTCGTCGCCGCCAAGCTCCAGGCCGCGCTGCGGCACGGGCTCGTGCCCCTGCTGTGCGTGGGGGAGGGGCTCGACGTCCGCCGGGCCGGGGCGCAGGTGCAGCACTGCACCGCCCAGCTCGACCGGGCGCTGGCGGGCCTGACCGCCGAGCAGCTCCAGGAGCTGGTCATCGCCTACGAGCCGGTGTGGGCCATCGGCACCGGCGAGGTGGCGACACCGGCTGATGCGCAGGAGGTCTGCGGGGCGTTGCGGGCGCGGCTCGCCGAGCTGCACGGCCCCGAGCTGGCCGCGGCCGTCCGTATCCTCTACGGGGGTTCGGTGAAGGCCGACAACACGGCCGGGATCCTCGCCGGCCCGGACGTCGACGGCGCGCTCGTCGGCGGGGCCAGCCTGGACGCCGACCAGTTCGCGCAGATCTGTCGAACCGCCGCCGACGGCAGCTGACCGCCGCCGGCACCGACCGGGTGGAGCAGCAGCCACGTTGACGTACAGCACCGGACGACGGCCGACCGGCCGCACCTCTCCCGCGGGGGTGCGGCGGTCGGCCGTCGCGCTGTCCGTGCTCGTCGCACTGGCGGTGCTGACCGGGTGCAGCGGCAGCAACACCGGCGCCGCCGCGGTGCCCACCCAGCCCGGCGAGCCCGGCAGCGGGGTGACCGGCGTCCGGGCGCCGTCCGACGTCCCCGGGGGCACCCTGCGGGTGGTCGCCGGGCAGATCGACAGCCTGGACCCGCAGCGCTCCTACGCGACCGGGGTGTGGAACCTGATGCGGCTCTACGCCCGCACCCTGGTCACCTACTCCGCCGAACCGGGCAGCACCGACGAGCTGGTGCCCGACCTGGCCACCGACCTGGGCACCACGCCCGACGGCGGCCGCACCTGGACCTTCACGCTGCGGGAGGACGTCCGGTTCGAGACCGGCCGGTCGATCACCTCCCGCGACGTCAAGTACGGCATCGAGCGGTCCTTCGCCTCCGAGGTCGTCGTCGGCGGGCCCACCTACGTCGTGGACCTGCTCGACGACGAGGCCGACCCCTACCCCGGGCCGTACCAGGACGAGACGGCGGACCGGCTGGGGCTGCGGTCGATCGCCACCCCCGACGACCGCACGATCGTCTTCACCCTGACCACGCCGACGCCGGACTTCCCCTTCGTCATGGCGCTGCCCTCCAGCAGCCCGGTGCCCGCCGAGAAAGACACCGGCGGCGCCTACGGCGACGACCCGATCAGCTCCGGGCCGTACATGATCACCTCGGTGGACGCCCAGGCCGGGATCGCCTTCGAGCGCAACCCGCAGTGGGACCCGGCCACCGACGACGTCCGCACGGCGCTGCCCGACGCGGTGCTGGTCCGCACCGGCCTGTCCGGGGTCGCCCGCGACCAGGCGCTGCTCGCCGGCTCTGCGGACCTTGACATCTCCGGCACCGGCGTGCAGCAGGCCACCACCAGCCGGCTCGCCGACGACGCCCTGGCCGGGCGGATCGACGACGTGACCACCGGCGCGATCCGGCTCCTGGCGATGCCGACGACAGTGGTCCCGATGGACGACCGCGACTGCCGCGCTGCGGTGGCCGCCGTGGTCGACCGGGGCGCCGTCCAGGAGGCGCTGCAGGGCCCGGGCAACGCCGAGCGCACCTCCGTGCTCTGGCCGCGGGCGCTCGCCGGCGGCCCGGTCGAGAGCGACCCGCAGCCCGACGTCGACGCGGCCCGCGCGGCGCTGGCCGCCTGCGGCCGGCCCGACGGGTTCAGCACCGTCCTGGCCGTGCCCGACGTCGCCACCAGCGTCCTGGTGGCCCAGGCGCTGGCCACCGACCTCGCCGAGGTCGGCATCGTCGCCGAGGTGCGGCCGCTGGACCCGAGCACGTACTACTCCGACATCAGCAACCCCGACGTGGTCACCGCCGCCGGGTACGGCCTGGTGCTGGCCACCTGGACGGCGGACTTCCCGACCGCCGCCTCCTTCCTGGTGCCGCTGGTCGACGGACGGTCCATCCGGGGCCTGGGCAACACCAACTACGCCCGGCTCGACGACCCCGGCGTCAACGGCCTGGTCGACGTGGCCCGGGCGGCGACCGACCCCGCGGCCTCCGCCGACGCGTGGCGGCAGGTGGCCGATGCGGTGCAGCAGACCGCGGCCTACGTGCCGCTGGCCGAGACCCGGGTGCAGCTGCTCGCCGGGCAGCGGCTGCGCAACGGCGTGGTCATGCAGCTCTACGGCAGCTACGACGTCGCCACCGCCGGCGTCGGCTGACCTGCTCCCACGGCGGGTCGGCCGGACCGGGCGCGCCGTCCGTTAGGCTGGTGCGCTGAGAGCCCCGGACCACGTGGGTGGAACCTCACCCGCCGGCGTGGGCAGAGGACAGGAGACTGGCGACGATGGAACTGTTCCTCAACGTGCTGCTGGCGCTGACCAGCGTCCTGCTGATCGTGCTCATCCTGCTGCACCGCGGCAAGGGTGGTGGGCTGTCGTCGATGTTCGGTGGCGCCGTCTCCTCGCAGCTGTCCGGCAGCTCCGTGGTCGAGAAGAACCTCAACCGGCTGACCGTGTTCGCCGGCCTGCTGTGGGCGATCTGCATCGTCGGCCTCGGGATCCTGATCAAGGCCTGAGGCAGTCGAAGGACCCCGTCGCCCCCCACCACCCGCTCCGCTCGCGGCGGGGCCCTGCGAGGGGGCCGTGTCGGAGAGATGGCGACGCCCGGTTCGTTGCGTCCGCGGACGGTCGGGTCCCGGTACCGGAGGAGTCCGGATCGTGACCTGCGACTCGCTACCAGGCCCTAGACTGCCCGCGCGGTGATCACACAGTCACCGCGACGTGGCGACGATCAGGGGGCCGCTCGTGGCTGGTGGGAACGCGATCCGGGGGAGCCGGGTCGGTGCAGGGCCGATGGGTGAGGTCGAACGGGGCGAGGCAGCACCGCGCACCCGGGTCGGCTTCTGGTGCGCGAACGGGCACGAGTCGCGGATCGCCTTCGCGGCCGACATCGAGGTGCCGGACTGCTGGGACTGCCCGCGCTGCGGGCTGCCGGCCGGCACCGACCAGCAGAACCCTCCGCCCGCACCGCGGACGGAGCCGTACAAGACGCACCTGGCGTACGTGCGGGAACGCCGCTCCGACGAGGACGGCGACGCCCTCCTCCAGGAGGCGCTCATCCGGCTGCGGGCCCGCCGGGGCGCCTAGCCGAGCGACCCCGCTGCCCCCACCGCTCGCGAGTTCGCGGTGGGACCCGGCAGCGAGGGCCAGGACGGCAGCGGCCCGGTCACCCCACGAGCAGCTGGGGTGACCGGGCCGGTGTCGTCGTGGTGCTGGTCAGCTCCGGGGGAGCCGGCTGGCCGCGCCGGTGTCCAGCAGCCAGCGGGTCGCCTGCCGACCGCGCGCGCCGGCGGCCGGGAGGTCGACCGGCGCTGCGCCGCCCAGCGCCCGGGCCACGGCCTCGGCCTTGCCCTCGCCGCTGACCAGCAGCCAGACCTCCTCGGCCGCGGTGATCGCGGAGAACCCGAGGCTCACCCGGGTCGGCGGCGGCTTGGGGCAGTTCCGCACCGCGACGACCGGGCGCTCGTCGGTGGCGGCGGGGGAGTCGGGGAAGATCGAGGCCACGTGGCCCTCGGGCCCCATGCCCAGCATCAGCACGTCGATCCGCGGCACGGCACGGCCGTCGTCCGCGACCGCTGCCAGCTGCTCGGCGTACCAGGCCGCGGCGTCCTCCGGCGAGGAGTGGCCGGCGTCGGAGGAGGGCATCGGGTGCACCTTCTCCGGGTCGATCGTCACGTGGTCCAGCAGCGCCTGCTGGGCGCCGAGCTCGTTGCGGTCCGGGTGGTCGACGGGCACCCAGCGCTCGTCACCCCACCAGACGTGCACGGCGGTCCAGTCGACCACCGCGTGCTCGGGCTCGGCGGCCAGCGCGGCCACCCGCTGCAGCACCGCGGTCCCGATCCCGCCGCCGGTGAGCACCACCGACGCCGTCCCGTGCACCGCCTGGGCGGCGGCGAGCCGCGCGACCAGCGCGGAGGCCACCGACCGGGCGAGGGCGTCGGCGTCGGGCTCGACGACGACGTCGGGGGTGGGCAGGCCGGCGGCGGCCAGCGCCTCGTCGACCTGGTCGCCGGGTGACTCCTGGCTCATCGCTTCCCGCCCTTCCTGCGTGCGGTGCTCTCCGCGGCCGTCGGCTCGGCGTCCTGGACCATCGACTGCTCGTCGGAGTCGTCGGCCGGGTCGTCGTGCTCCCCGCTCTCGGCCACCTCGTCGGCGTTCTCCGACGAGGGCGGGACGGTCGGCAGCGGTGCGGCCGCACCGGTCAGCTCTCCACCGGCGGGCTCGCCTGCTGACTGGCCCACCGGCGGCACAGCCCGCATCGGGTCCAACCAGACGTGCTCGCGCAGCGCCGGGCGGTCGGACAGGCCGGTCTCGCCGGTCACCACCTCCAGCGCCTCGCTGAACGGCTCGTCCTGGTCCAGCCGGCGCAGCTCCTCACCGATCAGCTCGCCCAGCGAGCGGTCCGGCAGCGCGACGGTGGCCTCGGGTCGGTTCGGCTGCTGGATCACCGCACCGCCCTTGCGGTCGTCGGTCAGGCGGACCTCCTCGTCCTGGTCCAGCCGCAGGGTCACCGCGTCGATGCCGGCCGACCCGGGCACGCGGGTGCTCGGCACGACGCGGATCTCGCACCCGCAGCGGGAGGACAGCCAGCCGGCGACGAGCTGGGCGGTCGCGTTGTGGACGTCGCCGGACACCTCGCCGCCCAGCACCCGCACGGCCTCGGCGCGGCGCCCGGAGACCGAGTCCAGCGTGGACGCCAGCGTCGCCCGCCAGGGCGTGCTGCGGGTCCAGGTCAGGTCGGTGTCGCCCGGGGCGTAGTCCTTGGCCCGGACGGCGAGGGCGTTCACCGGGTCCTCGGACATGGAGGAGTCGCTGATCCGGCGGTCGGCGATCACACCGAGCGCATCGGTGGATACCCGCTCCGGCGGCGGCGCGTGCCACCAGGTCACCACGGGGGCGTCGGCGGCCAGCAGCGGCAGGACGACGGACTCCGCGTGCAGACCGAGCCGGCCGTACATGCGCATCACCACCGCCTCGCCCGGGCCGAGCCGCCCGCCGACGACGACCTCGGCGTCGAGCCGGGGCACCGGCGCCTCGACCTGCCGGCGCACCACGATCAGCAGCCGGCAGGGGTTCGTCGCGGCGGCGGCGCTGGCGGCCTCCTCGGCCTCGGCGACCCGGCTCTCGTCGGCGACGACCACCAGGGTCAGCGCGACACCGCTCATCACCGCACCGCCGGTGCGGCGCTGGGCGGCCAGCTCCTTGACCACCGCGGATCCGGTGGTGTCCCACAGCGTCGTCACGACAGGCCTCTCTCGTAGGTCGGGTCCGCCACGGCGGGGCCCCCGGTGGGCGCGATCACCATGGGTGCGGTCACGGTCGGCCCGGTCACGGTCGGCGCCACGAGCGGCCCTCGGCGGCCAGCATGTCCTCGGCGGCCCGCGGCCCCCACTCCCCGGCCCGGTAGGAGTGCGGGGTGGTGTCGGACCAGAACTCCTCCAGCGGGTCGATGACCGCCCAGGATGCCTCGACCTCGGCGTTGCGGGGGAAGAGGGTGGCGTCGCCGAGCAGCACGTCGAGCAGCAGGCGCTCGTAGGCCTCGGGGCTGGCCTCGGTGAACTGCTCGCCGTAGAGGAAGTCCATCGCGACGTCCCGGACCTCCATGACGCTGCCGGGCACCTTCGAGCCGAACTTCAGCGTCATGCCCTCGTCGGGCTGCACCCGGATCACCAGCTGGTTGGAGCCCAGCTCCTCGGTGTCGGTGGGGGCGAAGGGCAGGTGCGGCGCCCGCTTGAAGACCAGCGCGATCTCGGTGACCCGGCGGGGGAGCCGCTTGCCGGTGCGCAGGTAGAACGGGACGCCGGCCCAGCGGCGGGTCTCCACGCCCAGCCGGACCGCGGCGTAGGTCTCGGTCGTCGAGTCGTCGGCGACGCCGGTCTCCTGGCGGTACCCGGTGGCCCGCTGGCCGGCCAGCCAACCCTGCTCGTACTGGCCGCGGACGGCGAAGCGCTCCATGTCCTCCGGCCCGGGTACGGAGACCGCCCGCAGCACCTTCAGCTTCTCGGTGCGGATCTCCTCGGCGGAGAACTCGACCGGCTCCTCCATGGCGGTGAGCGCCAGCAGCTGGAGGAGGTGGTTCTGCAGCACGTCGCGGGCGGCGCCGGTCTTCTCGTAGAAGCCGGCCCGGCCGCCGATGCCGACGTCCTCGGCCATGGTGATCTGCACCGAGTCGACGTGGTGGCCGTTCCAGACCGGCTCGAACAGCTCGTTGGCGAAGCGCAGCGCCAGCAGGTTCTGGACCGTCTCCTTGCCCAGGTAGTGGTCGATCCGGAACACGTCGTCGGCGGTGAACACCGAGTCGACCAGCGCGTTGAGCTCGCGGCTGGAGGCCAGGTCGTTGCCGAAGGGCTTCTCCACGACCACGCGGCGCCAGCGGTCGGGGGTGCTCTCGGCCATCCCGGTGCGCTCCATCTGCTTGAGCACCGTGGGGAACATGGCCGGGGGGATGGAGAGGTAGAACGCGGCGTTGCCACCGATGCCGTGGCTGCCCTCGAGCTCGGTCAGGTTGGCGGCGAGCTCGTCGAACGCGGCGTCGTCGTCGAAGGACCCCTGGATGAAGCGGACGCTGTTGGCCAGCCGCTCCCAGACCTCCTCGCGCCAGGGCGTGCGCGCGTGCTCGCGGGCGGCCGAGCGGGCCAGCTCGGAGAACTCGGAGTCACCCCAGTCGCGGCGGGCGAAGCCCAGCAGGGCGAAGTTGGTGGGGAGGAGCCCCCGGTTGGCCAGGTCGTAGACGGCCGGGAGGAGCTTCTTGCGCGACAGGTCGCCGGTGATCCCGAAGACGACCAGAGCGCACGGCTCCGGCACTCGGGGCAGCCGCCGGTCCCGCGGATCACGCAACGGGTTGGTGGACATCGATTCCGTCCTCGAGGCTCGCAGTGGGCGCCCTGCCGTCCGGCCCGGCGAGCGACCCGGACGGCGGGCGGGTGCAGGGGCGGCCGGCCGGTCACCCGGCCGACCGCCCCGCGGGATCACTTCTTGTCTTCGAGCTGCTCCTTGACGGAGGCGGTGAGCTCGTCCCACGCGTCGACGAACTTCTGCACGGCCTCGTCCTCGAGGACGCGGAAGACGTCGTCGAGGTCGATGCCGGCCTCGGCGACGGCGGCCATGACCTTCTCGGCCTCGGCGTAGGAGGACTGCACCGGGGTGCCGACCTGCCCGTGGTCGGCGAAGGCCTGCATGGTCTTGCCCGGCATCGTGTTGACGGTGTCCGGGGCGGTGAGCTCCGAGAGGTACAGGGTGTCGGAGTAGTCGGGGTTCTTGACCCCGGTCGAGGCCCACAGCGCCCGCTGCTTGCTGGCGCCCTTGGCCTCCAGTGCCTTCCAGCGGTCGGAGGAGAAGACCTCCTCGTAGGCCTGGTAGGCCAGCTGGGCGTTGGCGACGCCGGCCTTGCCCTTGAGCGAGGACACATCGGCGTCGGAGGAGGCGCCGGCGGCGTCCAGGCGCTTGTCGATCTCGGTGTCCACCCGGGACACGAAGAACGAGGCGACGGACTCGATGCCCTCGAGGGAGGCGTTCCCGTTCTCCGCCAGCCGCTGCTCGAGGCCGGACAGGTAGGCGTCCATGACGGCCTTGTAGCGGTCGATGCTGAAGATCAGCGTCACGTTCACGCTGATCCCGGCCGCGATGGTCGAGCTGATCGCCGGCAGGCCCTCGACCGTGGCCGGGATCTTGATGAACAGGTTCGGCCGGTCGACGAGCCACCACAGGTGCGCGGCCTCCGCGGCGGTCGCGTCGGTGTCGTGGGCCAGCCCGGGGGCGACCTCGAGGGAGACGCGGCCGTCCCGGCCGGTGCGCTGCGCGACCGGGGCGAGCAGGTCGCAGGCGTCCCGGACGTCGGCGGCGGTGATGGTGCGCAGCGCCTCCTCGACGCTCACCTGGCGCACCGCCATGGCGTGCAGCTGGTCGTCGTAGGACTTCGAGCCGCTGATCGCCGCGGCGAAGATGCTCGGGTTGGTGGTGACGCCGACGACGCTGGACCCGTCGACCAGCTCCTGCAGGTCACCGCCGTGGATCAGGTCGCGGGACAGGTCGTCGAGCCAGACGGCGACCCCCGTCTCGGACAGCTTCGCCAGGTTCTCGTTCTGAGCCATGTGACTGCCTTCCGTGGTGGGCGGGGCCCCGGTCCCGGGGCCCCGCCGCTGGAGTTGTCTGTCGGCCCTGTCGCAGGGTCCCGCGGCGAGCGTGCGAGTCGTGGGGGGCGACAGGGTCCTTCTTCAGTGGTCGCCGGTGGCGTCGGAGCCGTAGACCCCGCCGCGGGAGACGGCGGCACCGGACGGCGGCGTGGCACCGCCGGCGGCTGCCTCGATGCTCTCCCGCGCGGCGGCCACGACGGCCTCCGCGGTCAGCCCGAACTCCTCGTAGAGCTTCGAGAAGCTGGCGCTGGCGCCGTAGTGGTTGAGCCCGACGATCCGGCCGGCGTCACCGACGAACTCGCGCCACCCCATGGGCACCCCGGCCTCGACGCTGACGCGCGCCCTGACCGTGGGGGGCAGGACCTGCTCGCGGTAGGCCTGGTCCTGCTCGGCGAACCACTCCCAGCAGGGGAGGGAGACGACCCGGGTCGGGACGCCGGCCGCCTCCAGCTGCTCCCGCGCGGCGACGGCGATCTGCACCTCGGACCCGGTGCCCATCAGGACCACCTCGGGGGTGCCGGTCGACGCCTCGGCCAGCACGTAGCCGCCCTTGGCGACGCCTTCGGCCGAGCCGAACTCGGTGCGGTCGAAGACCGGCAGGTTCTGCCGGGACAACGCCAGGCCGGCGGGCCGGTCGTTGTTCTCCAGGATGGTCCGCCACGCGACCGCGGTCTCGTTGGCGTCGGCCGGGCGGACGAAGTCCAGACCCGGGATGGCGCGCAGCGCGGCGTAGTGCTCGATCGGCTGGTGGGTCGGGCCGTCCTCGCCCAGGCCGATGGAGTCGTGGGTCCACACGTAGGTCACCGGGAGCTGCATGAGGGCGGCCAGCCGGACCGCGCCGCGCATGTAGTCGGAGAAGGTGAGGAACGTGCCGCCGTAGACGCGGGTGCCGCCGTGCAGGGCGATCCCGTTCATGACCGCGCCCATGGCGTGCTCGCGGACACCGAAGTGCAGCGTGCGGCCGTAGGGGCCACCGGACCACGCCTTGGTCTGGCGGCTGGCCGGCAGGAACGAGGGCTCCCCCTTGACCGCGGTGTTGTTGCTCTCGGCCAGGTCGGCCGAGCCGCCCCACAGCTCGGGGAGCTCGGGGTAGAGCGCCGCGAGGACCTCGCCGGAGGCCTTGCGGGTGGCCACGCCCTTGGGGTCGGCGTCCCAGCTGGGGAGCTTCTCCGCCCAGCCCTCGGGCAGGGTGCGGGTGGTCATCCGCTCCATCAGCGCGGCGGCCTCGGGGTTGGCCTGCTGCCACGCCTCGAACTGCGGCTGCCAGGCGGCCTGGGCCTCCTGGCCGCGGGTGACGGCCTTGCGGGTGTGCTCGATGACCTCGGCGGCGACGTCGAAGGTCTTCGCCGGGTCGAAGCCGAGCACCTCCTTGGTGGCCTTGACCTCGTCGTCACCGAGCGCCGAGCCGTGCACGCCGCCGGTGTTCTGCTTGTTCGGCGAGGGCCAGCCGATGACCGTGCGCAGCACGATGATCGAGGGGCGGGTCGTCTCGGCCTTGGCGGCGGCGAAAGCGGCGTCCACGGCGGCGAGGTCCTCGCCGTCGGCCACGTGCTGGACGTGCCAGCCGTAGGCGGCGTACCGGGCGCCGACGTCCTCGGTGAACGCGATCGTGGTGTCGTCCTCGATCGAGATCTGGTTGTCGTCGTAGACGAGCACGAGGTTGCCCAGCTGCTGGGTGCCGGCCAGCGAGGACGCCTCGCCGGAGATGCCTTCCTCCATGTCGCCGTCGGAGGCGAAGGCCCAGATGGTGTGGTCGAACAGGCTCTCGCCCTCGGCGGTCTCGGGGTCGAGCAGGCCGCGCTCGCGGCGGGCGGCCATCGCCATGCCGACCGCGTTGCCCACGCCCTGGCCCAGCGGGCCGGTGGTGGTCTCCACGCCGGCGGTGTGGCCGACCTCGGGGTGGCCCGGGGTCTTGGAGCCCCAGGTGCGCAGCGCCTGCAGGTCCTCGAGCTCCAGGCCGTACCCGGCCAGGTAGAGCTGGACGTACAGGGTCAGGCTGGAGTGCCCCATGGAGAGGACGAAGCGGTCGCGGGCCGGCCAGTTCGGGTCGGCGGGGTCGTGCTTGAGCCACTTCTGGAACAGCAGGTAGGCGACCGGCGCCATGCTCATCGCGGTGCCGGGGTGGCCGTTGCCGACCTTCTGGACGGCGTCCATCGCCAGCACGCGGGCGGTGTCGATGGCCGCGCGGTCCAGGTCGCCGAAGCCCTCGGGGAGGGTCGGCTGCGGCTGGCGCGGCGATCCGGTGGGGGTGTCGCTGGCGGCCTCGGCCGGAGCTTCGGCCGCCGTGCTCTCGGTTCCGTTGTCACTGGTCATGTGGCGCTCGGTGCTCCTCGGGATCGGTCGGTGTCGGACCCACCCGGGGGCTCGGGGGCGACCCTGCCCCGGGCGGACGACGGTGCACATCACGGCCGCCCCGGTCGGCGCGGTCGGAGGTCGTGACCGGAAGCGCGCCGTCGCCCTCGACGTCCGCCCTACCCGCATCACGCGCAGAGTCAACGTGATCAAACCCTAGTCGTGTCCGGCGCTGCGCAGAGGGAGGCAGCTACGATGGGGGAGCTACCCCCACTCCCGGCGGAGAAGGACTCATCGGTGCTCTGCTGCCCGCGCGACGCCGCGCCCCCGGGCACCCGGTGACCACGATCGCCGACCGCTCCCTCAGCCCGGCCCGGCCCCTGCGCACGGCCCGGGCGACGGTGGCCGCCTACGTCTCGCTGACCAAGCCCAAGCTCGTCGAGCTGCTGCTGGTCACCACGCTGCCGGCGATGATGCTGGCCGACGGTGGCTGGCCGGGCACGGGTCTGGTGCTGGCCACCCTGGTCGGCGGCATGCTCGCCGCCGGGGCCGCGAACACCATCAACTGCTGGTACGACCGCGACATCGACCGGCTGATGTCCCGCACCCGCGACCGGCCGATCCCCAGCGGGGTGATCCGCCCCCGCAACGCACTGGTCTTCGGCGTCATGCTGGCCTGGGTCTCGCTGGTGCTGCTCGGGTTGTTCACCACGCCGCTGGCCACGGCCCTCGCGGCTGCCGCGGTGCTGGCCTACTCGGTGCTCTACACGATGGTGCTCAAGCGCCGCACCCGGCACAACACCGTGTTCGGCGGGCTGCCCGGTGCGGCTCCGGTGCTGATCGGCTGGGCGGCGGTCACCGGGTCGCTGGACTGGCCGGCCCTGGTCTTCTTCGGGATCGTCTTCTGCTGGCAGATGCCGCACTTCTGGGCGCTGGCCAGCCGGTTCCGCTTCGACTACTTCCGCGCCGGGGTGCCGATGCTGTCGGTGGTGGCCGGGCCGGTCACCGTCGGGCAGCAGTCGGTCGCCTGGGCCTGGGGCACGCTGGGCACCTCGCTGCTGATGGTCCCGGCCACGCCGCAGCTGGGCTGGATCACCGGCATCGCCACCGTGGGCCTGGGCGCCTGGTACGTCGCGGAGTCGCACGCGTGGCTGCGGCGGATCAGGTCCGGCGGCCCCGACCGGCCGATGAAGCTGTTCTCGGTGTCGATCACCTACATGACGTTGCTGTCGATCGCCCTGGTGGCCGACGTCCTCGTCTAGGGGACCGGACGACGGTCGGACGCGGGGCGCCGGCGGTGCGCGTCGCCCGGTCGTCGGTGGTGCCCGCGCGCGCCAGGCCGGACCGGGAGGGCTGCTGCGTCCCGACCGCCGCGGCGAGCACCCGCCGGCGGGTGACAGCAGCGGGGCGACGTGGGCCGGTGGCACGAACGGCGTTGCCCGGACCCGCGTTCGCTGCAGCCCCGGGTCGGGGAGGCGGTGGCACGACGGTGTGTGCGGGAGCGGATCCCCGGCCCGCGGATCCCGGCCCGGGCGCGCCCCGGTCGGCCGGGTGGTGGGTCAGCGGCCGGCGGCGGTGGAGACCGGGTGCGCCTGGGCCACGGGCAGCTCGGAGGCCGGTCCGCGCACCGACCAGACCAGCCGCGCGGTGTAGACGGTGATCAGCACCGCCCCGGCCATGTGCAGCAGCACCGCGATCACCGGCAGGTGCGTGAAGTACTGCACGTAGCCGATGACGCCCTGCAGCAGCACGATGACCAGCAGGTCGCGCGCTGCCCGGCGGACCCGGCCGGGGGAGTCGGTGGCGGACAGGGCCACCAGCAGCGCGATGGTCAGGCCGATGAGCAGGAAGACGAAGTCGGCGTGCAGCTGGCTGACCAGCTCGGGGTCGAAGCCGGTGCGCCCGGCGCCCGGGTCGCCGCTGTGCGGCCCGCTACCGGTGACCACGGTGCCCACGACCTGCACGGCGGCCACCGTGGCGGCGATGCCGGTGACCAGCAGCGCGAACGGCCGCCGCACCACCAGCTGACCCACCCCGGGCTCGCGCGAGCGCAGCCACAGGATGGTGGCGATCGCGATCAGCACCGAGGAGAGCAGGAAGTGCGCGGCCACCGTCCACGGGTTCAGCCCGGTCAGCACGGTCACCCCGCCGAGCAGGGCCTGCGCCGGGACGCCCAGGAAGCTCAGGACCGCGAGCGTCCGCAGGTCGCGGCGCACCGAGGCGAAGACCGCCACGACGGTGGCGATGGCCACGACGGCCACGACGAAGGTCAGCAGCCGGTTGCCGAACTCGATGAGCCCGTGCCCGGCGAGTTCCGCCGTGGGCCGGATGCTCCCGTCGGTGCACTCGGGCCAGGTGGGGCAGCCCAGACCCGACCCGGTCAACCGCACGGCACCGCCGGTCACGACGATCACGCCGTTGGCGATCGCGTTGGCCAGCAGGACGCGGGAGACCACGGACGGGTTCATCCGAGAGCGGAACGACGCGGGAAGAACCGACACGCGACCGATGCTACTTACGTCGGTGCCCCCGCCGCCCGGCCCGATCAGCCGCCCGGCGCCCCACCCGACGCGCGAGACGACCCCGAGCCGAGAACCCGGCGATCGGGGAGCCGTGAGCGGGTGGGCAGGTGAGCACTGCCACATCCGACACGAGAGGTCTGTACCCCGATGACCAGTGGTTTCCCGGGTGGCCCCTTCGGGGGCAGCCCCTTCGACGACTTCTTCTCCGCCTTCCTCGGCTCCGGTGCGGGCGCCCGGCGCGGCATGCAGCGGGTGGACATCACCCAGCTGCTCAGCGACCACTCCCGCGAGGTGGTGTCCGCGGCCGCGCAGGCGGCCGGCCGGTGGGGCAGCGCCGACCTGGACACCGAGCACCTGCTCTGGGCGCTGGCCGGCCACGAGCCGACCCGCACCCTGCTCGAGCGCACCGGCACCGACCCCGACCAGCTGCAGGGCCGGCTGGAGTCCCAGCTGCGGCAGGGCGAGCCCACCGGGCAGCCGGTGGCGCTGACCCCGGCTGCCAAGCGCGCGCTGCTCGACGCCCACCAGGTCTCCCGGGCCAGCGGCTCGACCTACATCGGCCCCGAGCACCTGCTCTTCGCGCTCTCGGTGAACCCCGACTCCGGTGCCGGGCGGGTCCTGGGTGCTGCCCGGGTGACCCCCGAGGCGCTGCAGCAGGCCGCCGCCGGTGGCCCGGTCCCGGCCCGCGGCGGCGGTGCCGGCGGCGGCGCGCCGGCGCCCTCGACCACCCCCACGCTGGACGAGTACGGCCGTGACCTGACCGAGCTGGCCCGCGACGGGAGGATCGACCCGGTCATCGGCCGCGCGCAGGAGATCGAGCAGACCATCGAGGTGCTCTCCCGCCGGAACAAGAACAACCCGGTGCTGATCGGCGAGGCCGGTGTCGGCAAGACCGCGATCGTCGAGGGCATCGCCCTGCAGATCGTCGACGGCGACGTCCCGGACTCGCTGCGCGGCCGCCGGCTGGTCGAGCTCGACCTCACCGGCCTGGTCGCCGGCACCCGCTACCGCGGTGACTTCGAGGAGCGGCTCAAGAAGGTGGTGGACGAGATCCGCGAGCACAGCGACGAGCTGATCGTCTTCATCGACGAGCTGCACACCGTGGTCGCGGCCGGTGGCTCGGAGGGTTCGGCCGGGGCGGGCAACATGCTCAAGCCGGCGCTCGCGCGCGGCGAGCTGCACATCGTCGGCGCGACGACGCTGGACGAGTACCGCCGGAACATCGAGAAGGACCCGGCGCTGGAGCGGCGCTTCCAGCCGGTCCTGGTGCCCGAGCCCAGCACGCTGGACACCATCGAGATCCTGCGCGGGCTGCGGGACCGCTACGAGGCCCACCACCAGGTGCGGTTCACCGACGAGGCGCTGGTCGCCGCGGCGGAGCTGTCCGCGCGCTACATCGCCGACCGGCACCTGCCCGACAAGGCGATCGACCTGATCGACCAGGCCGGCGCGCGCACCCGGCTGCGGGTCAGACGGCCCACCACCGACCTGCGCGAGCTGGAGCAGGAGGTGCAGCGGCTGCAGCGGGAGAAGGACCAGGCGGTCGCGGCCGAGCAGTACGAGCGGGCCTCGGCCCTCCGTGACGAGCTGGCCACCGCGCAGGCCGGGCTGGGCCGGGCCCGCGACGGCGGCGAGGCCGGCATCCCCGAGGTGGGTGCGACCGAGATCGCCGAGGTCGTCTCCCGGGCGACCGGGATCCCGGTGGCGCAGCTGACCCAGGAGGAGCGCGAGCGCCTGCTGGGCCTGGAGGAGCACCTGCACCAGCGGGTCGTCGGGCAGGACGAGGCGGTCGAGGTGGTCGCCGAGGCCATCCGGCGGTCGCGCGCGGGCCTGGGTGACCCGGACCGGCCGATCGGCAGCTTCCTGTTCCTCGGCCCGACCGGCGTGGGCAAGACCGAGCTGGCCCGGGCGCTGGCCGAGGCGCTGTTCGGCGATTCCGACCGGATGATCCGGCTGGACATGAGCGAGTTCTCCGAGCGCCACACCACCAGCCGGCTGGTCGGCTCGCCCCCCGGCTACGTCGGCTACGAGGACGCCGGTCAGCTGACCGAGGCCGTGCGGCGGCACCCGTACTCGGTGGTGCTCCTCGACGAGATCGAGAAGGCGCACCCGGACGTGTTCAACACCCTGCTGCAGCTGCTGGACGCCGGCCGGCTCACCGACTCCCAGGGCCGCACGGTGGACTTCAGCAACACCGTGGTGATCATGACCAGCAACCTCGGCTCCGAGGCGATCGTGAACACCGCCGGGCCGCTGGGCTTCACGAGTGGCGGCGGTGGCAACGCCGACGTCCGGGACCAGGTGATGCGCCGGCTGCGGGAGGGGTTCCGGCCGGAGTTCCTCAACCGGATCGACGAGATCGTCGTCTTCCGGCAGCTGGAGCCCGCGCAGCTGGCGCAGATCACCGATCTGCTGCTGGACGAGACCCGGCGCCGGCTGGCCGCGCAGGACATCGCGGTGGAGTTCACGCCGGAGGCGGTGTCCTGGCTGGCCGAGCGGGGCTTCGAGCGGGCCTTCGGTGCCCGCCCGCTGCGCCGGGCCATCCAGCGGGAGGTCGACAACCGGCTGTCCCGGCTGGTGCTGGGCGGCCAGTTGGGCGCCGGGCGGCGGGTCACGGTCGGGGTCGCCGACGGCGAGCTGGACGTGCAGGTGGCCGACCAGGAGCGCGAGCCGAACACGGTCGCGGAGACGGACAGCCCCGCCTCCGTGTGACCTGGCTCTCGGGGAGCCCGTGAGCAAGGGTCCCCTTGCTTGCGGGCTCCCCGATTAAGCACACAATCGTGTTGTGGAAACCGTTGCGGCTGCGGCCGTCCCCGCCGGTGCGCCGGCCGAGGACGGCCGCACCCGTGACCGGGTGAGCGCACTGCTGCTCGAGCACGGCCCGCAGTCGGCCACCGAGCTCGCCGCCCGGCTGGGCGTCAGCCCGGCCGCCGTCCGGCGCCACCTGGACGGGCTCGTGGCCGGCGGCCGGGTGGTCGAACTGGAGAGGTCGCCCAGCACTCAGGGCGCCAGCGGTGACGCGGCGGGCGAGCGCCGGCGAGCACGTCGTCTCCCCGAGCGCGAGGCCCCCGGCGGCCGGCGCGGGCGGGGGAGGCCCGCCCGCCGGTTCACCCTCACCGACACCGGCCGCTCGGCCTTCCCGCACGCCTACGACGACCTGGCGCTCACCGCGCTGCGGTTCGTCGCCGAGCACGGCGGCCCGGACGCCGTCCGGGCGGTCGCCGAGCAGCAGCTCGCCGGGTTGGCCCAGCGCTGCTCCACCGCCGTCGACATCGCCGTCGAGCAGGCCGGGGACGGCGCTGCACCGGTCGACCGGGCGCAGGTGCTCGCCACCGCGCTGACCACCGAGGGCTATGCCGCGACCGCCTCGGCGATCTCCAGCGGCGGCCAGCTGTGCCAGCACCACTGCCCGGTGGCGCACGTCGCCGCCGAGTTCCCGCAGCTGTGCGAGGCCGAGACGGCGGTGATCAGCCGGCTGGTCGGCACGCACGTGCAGCGGCTGGCCACCATCGCCCACGGCGACGGCATCTGCACGACCCACATCCCCACCCAGCGCGCGCCGCGCGCCGGGAACAACGGCGCTCCCGAGAGCCCTGTACCTGCTGGTCGCGCTGCGGCCGGGGGAGCACCTGTCTCCCCCGCCGGCGCCAGCACTCGAACCACCCCCTCGATCGACCGGGAGAGGACCCCCGCATGACCACCACGCAGCCGGTGCCCAGCACGCCGATGACGCAGGACGAGACGATCGACTCGCTCGGCACCTACCAGTACGGCTGGGCGGACACCGACGTCGCGGGGGCCTCGGCCACCCGCGGCATCAACGAGGACGTCGTCCGCGACATCTCCCGCCGCAAGAACGAGCCGGAGTGGATGCTGGAGAAGCGCCTCAAGGCGCTGCAGATCTTCGGCAAGAAGCCGATGCCCGACTGGGGCTCGGACCTGTCCGGGATCGACTTCCAGAACATCAAGTACTTCGTGCGGTCGACCGAGGCGCAGGCCGCCTCGTGGGACGACCTGCCCGACGACATCAAGAACACCTACGACAAGCTGGGCATCCCGGAGGCCGAGAAGCAGCGGCTGGTCTCCGGTGTCGCGGCCCAGTACGAGTCCGAGGTCGTCTACCACAAGATCCGTGAGGACCTCGAGGAGCAGGGTGTCCTGTTCCTGGACACCGATACGGCGCTGCGCGAGCAGCCCGAGCTGTTCCGTGAGTACTTCGGCTCGGTGATCCCCGCCGGTGACAACAAGTTCTCCGCGCTGAACACCGCCGTGTGGTCGGGTGGCTCGTTCATCTACGTCCCCAAGGGCGTGCACGTCGAGATCCCGCTGCAGGCCTACTTCCGGATCAACACCGAGAACATGGGCCAGTTCGAGCGCACCCTGATGATCATCGACGAGGGCGCCTACGTGCACTACGTCGAGGGCTGCACCGCGCCGATCTACAAGACCGACTCGCTGCACTCCGCGGTCGTCGAGATCATCGTGAAGAAGAACGCCCGCTGCCGGTACACGACCATCCAGAACTGGTCGAACAACGTCTACAACCTGGTCACCAAGCGGGCCGTGGCCCACGAGGGCGCGACCATGGAGTGGGTCGACGGCAACATCGGCTCCAAGGTGACGATGAAGTACCCGGCCGTGTGGATGACCGGTGAGCACGCCAAGGGCGAGGTCATGTCCATCGCCTTCGCCGGCGAGGGTCAGCACCAGGACGCCGGCGCCAAGATGGTGCACGCCGCACCGCACACCTCCTCGACGATCGTGTCGAAGTCCGTCGCCCGGGGCGGTGGCCGCACGTCCTACCGCGGTCTGGTCCAGATCGACGAGGGCGCCTACGGCTCCAAGTCCACGGTCAAGTGCGACGCCCTGCTGGTCGACACGATCAGCCGGTCGGACACCTACCCCTACGTCGACGTCCGCGAGGACGACGTGTCCATGGGGCACGAGGCCACGGTCTCCCGGGTCAGCGACGACCAGCTCTTCTACCTGATGAGCCGCGGTCTGTCCGAGGACGAGGCGATGGCGATGGTCGTGCGCGGCTTCGTCGAGCCCATCGCCCGGGAGCTGCCGATGGAGTACGCCCTCGAGCTGAACCGCCTGATCGAGCTGCAGATGGAAGGTGCCGTCGGCTGATGTCGAGCAACGACACGAGCAACACCGCAGAGCTCGACCCTGCAGACCTCGACGCCGCCGAACTGGCGCACGAGGAGAAGGCTGCCCTCGCCGCGGAGCTGTTCGCTCCCGGCGTGGGCGCCCAGGCCGGCCCGCCGACCACCCCGGCGACGGCCACCGGCACCGCCGGCGACACGCCCCCCGGCGCGCACTCGCACGGCGGTCCCGCCCCCACCGGCTCCCCGGCGGAGCGCTTCAGCTCCACCGACCCCGACGCCTTCCCCACGGTCACGGGCCGGGAGGAGGAGTGGCGGTTCACCCCGCTGCGCCGGGCCCGCCGGCTGCTGGACGGCGGACCGTCCCAGGCGCGCCTGCAGGTCGAGAGCGACCTCCCCGAGGGCGCGGTGCTGACCTCCGTGGAGGCCGGCGACCCGCTGCTCGAGGGCCTGCCCGAGCCGGTCGACCGGCTCGCCGCGCTCACCCGCCGGCGCAGCGGCGGCGCCACTGTGCTGCGGATCGCCAAGGAGGCCGTGCTCGACCGCCCGGTCACCCTGCGGCTGTCCGGCACCGGCTCCGAGGACGTCGTGTGGGGCCAGCTGGTCGTCGAGGTCGGGGCGTTCGCGCAGGCGACCGTCGTCCTGGACCACGCCGGCCTGGCGACGTACTCCGGGGGGGCGGCCTTCCTGCTCGGTGACGGTGCGCAGCTGACCGTCGTGTCGGTGCAGGAGTGGGCCCCCGGCACGGTGCACGGCGGGCAGTACGACTCCGTCGTCGGCCGTGACGCCACCCTCAAGCAGGTCGTGGTCACCCTCGGCGGTGACCTCGTCCGGCTGGTGAGCAACGTGTCCTACACCGGCACCGGCGGCTCCGCCGACCTCTACGGCCTGTACTTCGCCGACGAGACCCAGCACCAGGAGCACCGGCTCTGGGTCGACCACGGCACGCCCAACTGCCGCAGCAACGTCGTCTACAAGGGTGCGCTGCAGGGCGAGGCGGCGCACAGCGTGTGGGTCGGCGACGTCCGGATCCGCCCGGCTGCCACCGGTACCGAGACCTACGAGCTCAACCGCAACCTGGTGCTCACCGACGGCGCCCGCGCCGACTCGGTGCCCAACCTGGAGATCGAGACCGGCGAGATCGTCAGCGCCGGCCACGCCAGCGCCACCGGCCGGTTCGACGACGAGCAGCTGTTCTACCTCTGCTCCCGCGGCATCGACGCCGAGACCGCGCGGCGCCTGGTGGTGCGCGGCTTCTTCGCCGACGTCGTGCAGCACATCGGCATCCCGGAGCTGCAGGACCGCCTGATGCGCACCATCGAGGTCCGCCTCGGCGCGCTGCCGGAGCTCGACGAGCAGCCGGTCGAGGTGGCCTGATGGCCTTCGAGCGCGTCTGCGCCCGGTCCGAGGTGCCCGAGGAGGGCGCCCTGCGGGTCGAGCTGACCGACGTCGACGTCGCGGTGGTGGAGTTCGACGGGCAGCTGTACGCCCTCGAGGACCGCTGCTCGCACGCCGACTTCGCGCTCACCGACGGTGACGTCGACGAGGTCGACGGAGCCCCCACCATCGAGTGCGCGCTGCACGGCGCCTGCTTCGACCTGCGCACCGGCGCCCCCACCACCCTCCCGGCCACCGAGCCGGTCCCCGTCTACCCGGTCCGGGTGGAGGGCGAGGACGTCCTGGTCGACGTCGCCGCCCCTCTCGCGGCCAGCACGAACTGAGGAGCGACACCGTGACCAGCCCCACCGCGACCCCCGCCGCCACCGGTCTCCCGACCGGCAGCGTCCTGGAGATCCGCGACCTGCACGTCACCGTCGGCGACGGCGCCGACGCCAAGGAGATCCTCCGCGGCGTCGACCTCACCGTCCGCGGCGGCGAGACCCACGCGATCATGGGCCCCAACGGGTCGGGCAAGTCGACCCTGGCCTACTCGATCGCCGGGCACCCCAAGTACACGATCACCGGTGGCACCGTCACCCTCGACGGCGAGGACGTCCTCGCGATGACCGTCGACGAGCGCGCCCGGGCCGGCCTGTTCCTGGCCATGCAGTACCCGGTCGAGGTCCCCGGCGTCTCGGTGTCGAACTTCCTGCGCACCGCGGCGACCGCGGTCACCGGCGAGGCCCCGAAGCTGCGGACCTGGGTCAAGGACGTGCGCACCGAGATGTCGGCTCTGGAGATGGATGCCGCCTTCGCCGAGCGCAACGTCAACGAGGGCTTCTCCGGTGGTGAGAAGAAGCGCCACGAGATCCTGCAGATGCGGCTGCTCAAGCCGAAGATGGCCATCCTCGACGAGACCGACTCCGGCCTGGACGTCGACGCGCTGCGGATCGTCTCCGAGGGCGTCAACCGGGCCAAGGCCGACAGCCCCGTCGGTGTCCTGCTGATCACGCACTACACGCGGATCCTGCGCTACATCAAGCCCGACTTCGTGCACGTCTTCGTGGCCGGCCGCGTCGTCGAGGAGGGCGGCCCCGAGCTCGCCCAGAAGCTCGAGGACGAGGGCTACGCCGCCTACGTCAAGGACTCGGCCGAGCAGGCCGCCGTCGAGAAGACCGCCCTGGAGGCGCAGCAGTCATGACCCAGACCGTCTCGCGTCCCTCGGGGGCGCGCCAGGTGCCGCTCCCGTTGGACGTCGAGACGATCCGGGCGGACTTCCCGATCCTGACCCGCACCGTCCGGGACGGTCAGCGGCTGGTCTACCTCGACTCCGGGGCCACCTCGCAGAAGCCGGTCAGCGTCCTGGACGCCGAGCGGTGGTTCTACGAGAACGTCAACGCCGCGCCGCACCGGGGTGCGCACCAGCTCGCCGAGGAGGCCACCGCGGCCTACGAGGCGGCCCGGGCCACCATCGGTGCGTTCATCGGCGCCCCGGAAAACGAGATCGTCTTCACCCGGAACAGCACCGAGTCGATCAACCTGGTCGCCTACGCGCTGTCCAACGCGGCCACGGCCAAGGAGCCGGAGTTCCGCCGGTACGCCGTCGGCCAGGGCGACGAGATCGTCGTGACCGAGATGGAGCACCACGCCAACCTGCTGCCCTGGCAGCAGCTGTGCGAGCGGACGGGGGCGACCCTGCGCTGGCTCGGGCTCACCGATGACGGCCGCCTCGACCTCTCCGACCTGGACACCGTGGTCAACGAGCGCACCAAGCTCGTCGCGGTCACCCAGCAGTCGAACATCCTGGGCACGATCAACCCGCTCGACGGCATCATCGCCCGCGCCCACGAGGTCGGCGCGCTGGTGCTGGTCGACGGCGCGCAGTCGGTGCCGCACCAGCGGGTCGACGTCGCCGAGCTGGGGGCGGACTTCCTGGTGTTCTCCGGCCACAAGATGCTCGGTCCCACCGGGGTCGGCGTGCTGTGGGGCCGCTACGACGTCCTCGACGCCCTGCCGCCGTTCCTCACCGGCGGATCGATGATCGAGGTCGTGCGGATGGAGGGCAGCACCTTCGCCGCCCCGCCGCAGCGCTTCGAGGCCGGCGTGCCGATGAGCGCGCAGGTGATCGGCCTGGCCGCCGCCGCCGACTACCTGACCGCGCTGGGCATGGACCGCGTGCAGCAGCACGAGGAGGTGCTCACCGGCTATGCGCTCGAGCAGCTCCAGGCGATCCCCGGCGTCACCGTCATCGGCCCGCCGGACACCGTGGCCCGCGGTGGGGCGATCAGCTTCACCGTCGAGGGCGTCCACCCGCACGACGTCGGTCAGGTCCTCGACGACCTGGGCATCGCCGTCCGGGTCGGGCACCACTGCGCCTGGCCGGTCGTGCGCCGGTACGGCGTGCCGGCCACCACCCGGGCCACGTTCTACGTGCACACCGGCTACGACGACGTCGACGCGCTCGTCGACGGGGTGCGGGAAGCACAGCGGTTCTTCGGTGTTGCACCTGCCGGAACCGAAGGCGGGGAGAACTGATGCAGCTGCAGTCGATGTACCAGGACATCATCCTGGACCACTACCGGAACCCGCACGGCCGCGGACTCCGCGACCCGTTCGAGGCCGAGGTGCACCACGTCAACCCGACGTGCGGCGACGAGGTCACCCTCCGGGTGCACCTGGACGGCGACACCATCGCCGACGTCTCCTACGAGGGGCAGGGCTGCTCGATCAGCCAGGCCTCGGTGTCGGCGATGTACGACCTGGTCATCGGTCGTAGCGTGAGCGAGGCGCTGGGCACCGGCGAGCACTTCAGGACGCTGATGCAGAGCAAGGGCGACGCCGCCGTGGCCGAGCAGCTCGAGGACGAGCTCGAGGACGCCGTCGCGTTCGCCGGGGTCAGCAAGTACCCGGCCCGGGTCAAGTGCGCCCTGATGAGCTGGATGGCGCTCAAGGACGCGAGCGCCCGCGCACTCTCCACTACCAGTGAGGCGAACTGACATGACCGAGACCACCCCGGCCACCGGCCCGGAGAACACGGCTGACATCGGCCTCTACGGCGGCAAGTCCGCGCTGCTGGAGGACGTCGAGGAGGCCATGCGCGACGTCGTCGACCCCGAGCTCGGCGTCAACGTCGTCGACCTCGGCCTGGTCTACGGCATCGACATCGACACCGAGGCCAACGTGGCCATCCTGGACATGACGCTGACCTCGGCGGCGTGCCCGCTGACCGACGTCATCGAGGACCAGGCCCGGCAGGCCCTCACCGGCCCCGGCCTGGTCGGGGACATCCGGATCAACTGGGTCTGGATGCCGCCGTGGGGCCCGGACAAGATCACCGACGACGGTCGCGAGCAGCTGCGGGCCCTCGGCTTCCGCGTCTGAGAGGGCCCGGGGCCCCCCGTGCCACGCTCCGCGCGCCCCGGGCCCCTGCACCCGGGCCACCTCGCCGCACTGCTGGCGGGGCTGGCCGCGGGGGAGACCCCGCCGGCCGATGCGAGTGTCACGACCGTGCCGGCGCCCCTCGGGGCGCCGGCACTCGTCGTCGGGGGGACGGCCTGGCACGTGGTCGCCGCCGACGTCGACCCGGCGTGGGTGACCGCCCAGGTCGCGTACGACCCGGTCGCCGCGCCGCTGGGTGCCCGCTTCCTCACCGCCCTGGCCGACCGGGTGGGCGTCGAGCCGGGCGTGCTGGACGTCGTCCTGGTCGCCCCGCCCGCGCCGGCCGGTCCCGGGCTGAGCCTCGTGCCGGCCGGGCCGGAGGAGCACCCGCGGGTGCAGCGGGCCCTGCGCCACCGCACCGACGTGCGCACCTGGACGACGCCGGACGGGTCCGCGCTGCTCGTCCTGGGCCGGGGGGTCGCCGGCCGCTGGGAGGCCGCCGTGGAGGTCGACCCGGCCGCCCGGCGCCGTGGACTGGGCACCGCGCTGGCCGTAGCGGCCCCCGCGCTGCTGCCGGAGCCCGCTCCGCTGTGGGCGCAGGTCGCCCCGGCCAACGTCGCCTCGCTCCGGGCCTTCCTGACCGCCGGCTGGCGGCCGGTCGGCGCCGAGGTGCTGTTCGGCTCCTGAGTGCAGCGGCTGTATCGACCTGGCATCAGCGCATGTCAGCGACCCGCGGGGCGGCCTTGCGGCGCCGGGTCTCGTAGCGTGCACCGACGGCCAGCAGCACGACGCCGACCACCAGCACGGCCAGCAGTCCCGGCAGCGGCAGCGCCACCGCCAGCCGCCCCAGGGCGACGGTCACCACCGACACGGCGCCCACCACGAACGGCGCCCGCACGCCCGGCCCGCTCGCCAGGGTCATCGTCAGCGCCGCGGCCGCCACGACGAGCACCGGCCGGAGCAGGCCGTCGTCGAGCACCGCCAGGGTCACCGACGGTGCGAAGCCGGTCACCAGCGCCGGGCCCCACGCCGGCCACGACCGCTCGGTGGCCAGCGCCCGCCCGGCGTACAGCAGCAGCACCGCCGCAGCCGGCAGCGTGTAGGCCTCCGGCAGGCCGGCTCCGGCCTCGCCGGCCGCCAGCCAGGCCGCCCCGGCCAGGGCGGCGCACCCGCCGGCCCGGGCCGGGGTGCGGCCCGTCCGGACGGCGTACCCGGTCAGGGCTGCCCCCAGCACGGCGAGGCCGGCAGCGGCGGCCAGCAGGTTCCCCGACCACCCCAGGTGCACGACGGCGAGCACGCCGACCCCGACCGCGGACAGCGCCAGCGGCACCTCCGACCGGGAGTGCCGCTCCAGCGACGCCGCGCCCAGCGCCACCACCGCCAGCACCAGCAGCTCCACCCCGGTGCGCCCGGGTGCCGCAGCGCCGTCGGCCTCGAGGAGCAGCGCGGCCGCGGCCAGGCAGCCCACCGCGATCGGCAGCGCGCCGGGGCGGTCGGCCGGCTGCCGGGCGGCGACCAGCACCGCCGGGACGGCGGCGGCCATCAGCAGCAGCCCGAGCGCGGTCCACCGCCCCTCCAGCAGCAGCTGGCCCGCCGACAGGGCGGTGCAGGTGCCGGCCAGCGCCAGCCCGACCGGGCGGGCCAGCCCCTGCGGCCCCGGGTCGGCGCGGGCGGCCACCAGCACCGCGACGGCCAGGCCCAGGTAGCCCGCGGCGGGGGTGCCGGCGGCCCCGCCGCCCTGCAGCGCCCCGGCGATGCCCGTGCCGGCGACGACCCCGGACACCACCGGTAGCAGCGGCCGCGGCCCGAGCACCGCCCGCAGGTCGCGCCGCGGGCGCACCGCGGCCAGGGCGGCTGCCGCGCCGACCAGCAGCGCCGCGGTGCCGGGAGCCGACGTCGTCCACACCCGGACGGCGCCGGCGGCAACCCCGGTCAGCCACCACAGGGCGGCCGTGGCGAGCGCCACCTCCGCCACCGGCCGGCGGGCGGCGCGGGCCACCAGCAGCCCGGCCACCGCCGTGCCCAGCACCAGGTCGACGTCCTCCCCGCGTCCGGTGAGGACGGCGAGCACCGCCAGCTGCGCGGCCAGCCACGACCCGATCGGCCAGGCGGACGTCGTGCGGGCGAGCAGCCCGGCCAGCAGCAGGACCGCGGCCAGCCCGCCCAGGAGCACCGCCCGGCTGCCCGCCGAGCTGCCGGCCGACCAGGCGCCGACCCCGGCCAGCACGACGGCGGCCGCGGCCAGGATCTCCTCGCTGGTGCGCAGCCCGCGCCGGCCGGCCGTCCACGACGCGACCGCGGTGCCGGCTGCCAGCGCCGCGAGCAGCAGCTGCCCGAGCGGGCGCCCGACCGCGGCGAGCGAGGCGGCGCCGGCCGCGGTCAGCGCGACCGCCCCGGTGGTCAGCAGCACCTGCTGGGGGCTGACCGGGCCGAGGCCGTCGGAGTCCGGGGGAGCCGGCGGCGGCACGTACGGAGCGCCCACCGGCGGCGGGTAGCCGACCTCGGGGTCCCCGGTCACCGCGCACCCCCTCCGCCGTCGGCCTGGCCGACCACGCTACGGGCGGGGCGCACGCTCAGCTCATCTGCCAGCCGTGCGGCCAGGTGACGTGGACGTCACCCGGGACAGGGGTCGAGGTCACGCCCCGAGGCGCCTATCCTGGGGTCAGTGATCACGACGACCGGTCTCGAGCTGCGCGCCGGGTCCCGCATCCTCATCAGCGAAGCCGACCTGCGGGTGCAGCCCGGCGACCGCATCGGGCTCGTGGGCCGCAACGGCGCCGGCAAGACCACCACCCTCACCACCCTGGCCGGCGAGCGCGTGCCGCACGCCGGCAAGGTCGAGGTGACCGGTGAGCTCGGCTACCTCCCGCAGGACCCGCGCAGCGGCGACCTCGACATCACCGCCAGCGACCGGGTGCTGTCCGGCCGCGGGCTCGACGTCCTCAAGTCGAAGCTGACCAAGGCCCAGGTCGCCATGGCCGAGCCGGCCGACGACGCCGAGATGGACCGCGCCGTGCGCCAGTACGGCCGGCTCGAGGACCAGTTCGCCGCACTGGGCGGTTACGCCGCGGAGAGCGACGCCGCGCGGATCTGCACCAACCTCGGCCTGCCCGACCGGATCCTCGCCCAGCCGCTGCGCACGCTCTCCGGTGGTCAGCGCCGCCGGGTGGAGCTGGCCCGGATCCTGTTCTCCGACGCCGACACGCTGCTGCTCGACGAGCCCACCAACCACCTCGACGCCGACTCCATCGTCTGGCTCAAGGGGTACCTGGCCAGCCACCGCGCCGGCCTGATCGTGATCAGCCACGACGTGGACCTGCTGGCCGCTGTGGTGAACAAGGTGTGGCACCTGGACGCCAACCGCGCCACCGTCGATGTCTACAACCTCGGCTGGAAGCGGTACCTCGACGCCCGGGAGACCGACGAGCGGCGCCGCCGGTCCGAGCGGGCCAACGCCGAGAAGAAGATCGACGCGCTCACCGCCCAGGCCGACAAGATGCGCGCCAAGGCCACCAAGGCCAAGGCCGCGCAGAGCATGGACAAGCGGGCCCAGCGGCTGGCTGCGGGCCTGGCCGACGTGCGCGTGCAGGACAAGGTCGCCAAGCTGCGCTTCCCGACCCCGGCGCCCTGCGGCCGCACGCCGCTGACCGCCGAGCGGCTGAGCAAGAGCTACGGCTCGACGGAGATCTTCGCCGGCGTCGACCTGGCCATCGACAAGGGCGCCCGGGTCGTCGTCCTGGGCTTCAACGGCGCGGGCAAGACCACGCTGCTGCGGATGCTCGCCGGCACCGAGCAGCCCGACACCGGTGAGGTCAAGGCCGGGCACGGGCTCCGGGTGGGCTACTACGCCCAGGAGCACGAGACGCTGGACATGGACCGCACGCTGCTGGAGAACATGCGGTCGGCGGCTGCGGAGTCCACCGACACCGAGCTGCGCAAGATCCTGGGCGCGTTCCTCTTCTCCGGGGAGAACGTCGACCAGCGCACCGGCACGCTCTCCGGTGGTGAGCGCACCCGGCTGGCGATGGCCACGCTGGTGATCTCCGGCGCGAACGTGCTGCTGCTGGACGAGCCGACGAACAACCTGGACCCGGCCAGCCGGGAGCAGGTGCTCGACGCGCTGCGCACCTACCAGGGCGCGATCGTGCTGGTCACCCACGACGAGGGCGCGGTGCACGCGCTGAACCCGGACAAGGTGATCATCCTGCCCGACGGCACCGAGGACACCTGGAGCGCCGACTTCGCCGACCTGGTCTCGCTGGCCTGAGGAAGGATCCCCTGCCCCCGCCACTCGCAGGCTCGTGGCGGGGCCCTGCAGAGGGCCGGGGGCCGGGCCTGCTGTGCACGGTCTTGTTGCGGTGGCCCCGCTCCCGATGCTGGGTGATCATGGCCAGCAGGATGCCGGGGTCAGCAGGACCGCGGTGCCGGGGGAACAGCGGGCAGTCGTCGGTGCGAGCCGTCATGCCCCTGACACGGAGGGGAGTCATGGCCGACTCGAGCACTGCGGACCTGAGCAAGGGCAAGCGGATCACCGGCGACGACAGGAGCTCGCTCGCCGACGAGCTGCGGGACCGGTACGCCGGGGGCGAGAGCATCCGCTCGCTGGCGACCTCGACCAACCGTTCCTACGGGTTCGTGCACCGGTTGCTGTCGGAGTCGGGGGCCTCGCTGCGGGGCCGGGGCGGAGCGAACAGGAACGCCAAGAAGTCCGCCTGACCGGTCAGCCGGACGAGGGGTGGGTGCGGGCGGCGCGAACGGGCGCCGTCCTCACCGTGAGCTTCGTCCGGCCCGACCAGCTCAACGCGCAGACGCCGGCCACCTGGGCGGCGCTGCGGGCGATCGGCGAGCAGCTGGACGACGGCGTCCGGGTGGTGGTCCTCCGCGGGGAGGGCCACGCCTTCTCCACCGGGCTCGACCGCTCCGTGCTGCCCGGCCTGGCCGCGGAGCTGGCACCGCTGCCGGCCGACCCGGCCGAGGAGCGGATCCGCGGCTGGCAGGCGGCCTTCCGCTGGCTGCGGTCACCGGGCGTCGTCTCGGTCGCCGCCGTGCAGGGCCACGCCGTCGGTGCCGGGGCGCAGCTGGCGCTGGCCTGTGACCTGCGGGTGGTCGCCGACGACCTGCAGCTGCGCGTGCCCGAGGCCACCCTCGGTCTGGTCCCCGACCTCACCGGCACCAGCTCGCTGGTCGAGCTGGCCGGCTGCAGCCGGGCGGTCGAGCTGTGCCTGACCGGCCGGGCCGTCGGCGCCGCCGAGGCGGTGGCGCTGGGCGTGGCGACCACGGCGGTGCCGACCGACCGGCTCGACGCCGCGGTCGCGGAGCTGACCACCGCGCTGCTGGCGCTCGACCCCGGCGCCGCCCGGGAGACGCTCGCGCTGCTGCGGTCGGCGGTGCGCCACGGCCCCGCGGTGCAGGACGCCGCCGAGCGGGCCGCCCCGGTGCGCCGGCTCCGTACCCTGACCAGCTGAGGAACAGCCGGCGCCCCCGCCGCAGTTCGACCCGATGACACGCCGTTGCAGCAGTAGGGGACCGCCATGAGCTCGCCGATGACCTCCATGGCCGCGATGCGGTCCTTCAGCAGCGACCCGTCGGTGACGTCGAAGCAGATACCCGCGGGCACGACCCGCCGGATCCTCGGCATCGCCGACCCCTACCGGCGCGAGCTGATCGGCTTCCTGGCGCTGGTGACCTTCTCCGCGGTGATCGGGGTGGTCACCCCGCTGCTGGCCGGCGACATCGTCAACCGGATCGCCGGCCTGGAGGGCACGGCCGGCGACGTCGTCCGGATCGCGCTGTTCATCGCCGGGCTCGCGGTGCTGGACGCCGCGAGCTCGCTGGCCCAGCGCTGGTACTCGGCGCGGATCGGCGAGGGCGTCATCTACGACCTGCGCTCGCGGGTGTTCACCCACGTGCAGCGGATGCCGGTGGCCTTCTTCACCCGCACCCAGACCGGTGCGCTGGTCAGCCGGCTGAACAACGACGTGATCGGTGCCCAGCGGGCCTTCACCTCCACGCTGTCCGGTGTGGTGTCCAACGTGATCGCGCTGGTGCTCACCGCGGGGGTGATGCTGACCCTGTCCTGGCAGATCACCCTGCTGTCGATCGTCATGGTGCCGCTGTTCGTCGTGCCCGCCCAGCGGGTGGGCCGGAAGCTGCAGACGATCACCCGGGAGTCCTACGGGCTCAACGCCTCGATGAACGCCACGATGACCGAGCGGTTCAACGTGGCCGGCGCGCTGCTGGTCAAGCTGTTCGGCCGGCCCGAGGCCGAGGCCGCCTCCTTCCGCGGCCGCGCGGCCCGGGTGCGCGACATCGGCGTGCTGTCGGCGATGTACGGCCGCACCTTCTTCACCGCGCTCACCCTGGTCGCCGCGCTGGCCACCGCGCTGGTGTACGGGCTGGGCGGCACGCTGGCGTTCAACGGCTCGCTCTCGGCCGGCGACGTCGTCGCCCTGGCGCTGCTGCTGGCCCGGCTGTACGGGCCGCTGACCGCACTGGCCAACGTCCGGGTCGACGTGATGAGCGCGCTGGTCAGCTTCGACCGGGTCTTCGAGGTGCTCGACCTGGAGCCGATGATCACCGAGGCCCCGGACGCCGTCCCGGTGCCGGCCGACGACCGGTCGGTGGAGTTCGACGCGGTGTCCTTCCGCTACCCCGCGCCGAGCGAGGTGTCGCTGGCCTCGCTGGAGGACGTCGCCGTCCCGGCCCAGCACGAGTCGGCCGACGTGCTGCACGGGGTGTCCTTCCGCGCCGAGCCCGGGCAGCTGGTCGCCCTGGTGGGCAGCTCGGGTGCGGGCAAGTCGACCATCGCGGCCCTGGTGTCCCGGCTCTACGACGTCACCGGGGGAGCGGTGCGGGTCGGCGGGGTCGACGTCCGGCAGGCCACCGGCGCCTCGCTGCGGGACGCGATCGGCGTCGTCAGCCAGGACTCCCACCTCTTCCACGACACGATCGGCGCCAACCTGCGCTACGCCCGGCCCGAGGCCACCGACGAGGAGGTCTGGGCGGCGCTCACCGGCGCCCGGATCGCCACGCTCGTGCAGGGGCTGCCCGACGGCCTGGACACCGTGGTCGGCGACCGCGGGCACCGGATGTCGGGCGGGGAGAAGCAACGGCTGGCCATCGCCCGCGTGCTGCTCAAGGCGCCGGGGATCGTGATCCTCGACGAGGCGACGGCGCACCTGGACAGCGAGTCGGAGGTGGCGGTGCAGCAGGCGCTGGACGCCGCGCTCGCCGGCCGCACCTCGCTGGTGATCGCGCACCGGCTGTCGACCATCCGGGGTGCCGACCAGATCCTGGTGGTGGACGACGGCCGGATCGCCCAGCGCGGCACCCACGAGGAGCTGCTGACCGCCGGCGGGCAGTACGCCGACCTGTACCGCACCCAGTTCGCCCCCGCCCCGACCGCGACAGCTTTGTAGTCGATCGACTCCTCATGGTGGCGGCACGGCTCGCGGACACCGCGTCGTCACGTCGTTGCCACCTGCGCGTGGGACCTTTCCCGCGACGACCGTCGTCTTCCCGGGAACAGGGGCTCCACGATGACTGCTCAGAGCTGGCACTCGATCGCTTCCGGCAAGCCCTACCCGGTGACCGGGCTGACCACCGGCGAGGTCACGTCGCTGGACCAGTTCCTCGGTGACGCCGAGTTCACCATCGACGGTGAGGGCGGCGAGGTGCTCGTCCGCGGCCACGGCGTGCCGCTCGAGGGGAAGGTCCGCTTCCACGAGAAGGACACCGTCGGCGGCAAGGACGTCCGGGTCTGGCACGTCGGCCACGACGAGCGCGGGTTCGTCGCGGAGTCCATCGCCGCGTTCTGACCGCGGCGCTCGCGGCGCCGGCCTGCTCCCGGGCGGCGCCGCGGACCGTTCGGTCACAGCCGTTCCGGCGCGGGGTCGGCGGGGTCCGGGGTCGGCGCACTACCGTCACTCCTGACCCACTCGCACCACCCGCAGGAGCACTCCCTTGAGCGCAGGCCATCCGCAGGACACCCAGATCCGTGCGCTGTACGCGCGGTACCTGGCGGGCTGGAACCAGCGCAGCGGCGTCACCGTCTCCTCGGTCTTCGCCGACGACGGCGAACTCATCGACCTGGACGGCACGCTGCGCAGCGGCCGGCTGAGCATCGCCGCCGACATGCGCCGGATGTTCGCCGAGCACGCCACCCCCACCTTCATCGGCGTCGTCCGCTCGGTGCGGCGCCTCGCCGACGGCGTGGTCGTGCTGCACGCGGTGGCCGGCATGGTGCCGCCCGGCGCCGAGGGCGTCGACCCGTCGCTGCACACGGTGCACGCGCTGACGGCGGTCGAGGACGCCGGCCGGTGGAAGATCGCCCTGTTGCAGAGCACCCCCGCCCGCTACGGGGGCCGCGCCGACGCCCTGGCCGCACTGACCGCGGAGCTGGAAGCCGCTCGGTGAGGGTGCTGACGTCGGTCGCCGAGCTGCGCGCCGACCTCGCCGACGTCGTCCTGCTCGACGTCCGGTGGGCGCTCGGCGACCCGCACGGCCGCGCGCGGTACCTGGCCGGCCATCTACCCGGCGCGGTCTTCGTCGACCTGGACGCCGAGCTGTCCGCGCCGCCCTCGACTGCAGCGGGCCGCCATCCGCTGCCCTCGTTGCAGCGACTGCAAGCAGCAGCCCGGCGCTGGGGGATCTCGGCGGCGTCACGGATCGTGGTCTACGACGCCGGGCCCGCGACCGGTGCGGCCCGGGCCTGGTGGCTGCTGCGCTGGGGCGGGCTGACCGACGTCACGATCCTGGACGGCGGGCTGGCTGCCTGGACCGCTGCCGGCGGAGACGTCGAACCCGGCGACGTCGTCCCGGCCGTGGGCGACGTGACCCTGCACGGTGGCGGCCTGCCCGTGCTCGACATCGACGGGGCAGCCGTCCTGGCCGCCGGCGGCGGCCTGCTGCTGGACGCCCGCGCCGGTGAGCGGTACCGCGGAGAGGTCGAGCCGGTCGACCCGCGGGCCGGCCACGTACCCGGTGCGGTCAGCGCGCCCACCACGGCGAACCTCGACGCCGACGGTACGTTCCGTACAGCGGCTGTACTCACCGAGCAGTACGCCCGGCTCGGCGTCCGGCCGGGGACGCCGGTGGGCGTCTACTGCGGTTCCGGGGTGTTCGCCGCCCACGAGGTCGCCGCGCTGGCGATCGCGGGGGTCGAGGCGGCCCTGTGGCCCGGTTCCTGGTCGCAGTGGTCGAACGATCCCGACCGCCCGGTCGCCACCGGCCGCTGATCCCGGGCGCCGGGCCGGGTCGGACGGTGAGCCGGCGGTCCATGCTGGCGGGCATGACCACGGCCCCGGATGGCTGGACCGCGGCGGAGCTGGCGTTCCTCGACGCCGCCGTCGAACTGGAGATCGCCGTCCGGCGCCCGGACGGCAGCCTCCGGCGGGCGACGCCGATCTGGGTCGTCCGCGTCGGCGACCAAGTGTACGTGCGCACCTGGTACCGGCGGGAGTCCGGGTGGTTCGGTGCCGCGCTGGTGTCCCACCGTGCCCGGGTGCAGGTCCCCGGGCTCGCGGCCGAGGCCACCGTCGACGCGGGAGGGAACGGCGGCCCCGCCCTCCGCGCCGCCGTGGACGCGGCCTACCGCAGCAAGTACGGCGACGGTGCCGCGGCGTCGATGGTGACCGAGGAGGCCGCGACCACCACCCTGCGGCTCACCCCGGCCGGCGCCTGACCCGCGCGGGAGGTCCGGGCGCCGGTGCCTCGGGGGGGGCGACGTCGCGGAGGAACCGCGCCGACCGTTCCCGCAGCCCGGCGCCCGGTCGGCGACCGCCGGCGATCCCGTCGCCGGACCCGGCGCTGGCCGGTGGGCGGTGGCCGTTGCGCGAGCAGGAGAAGTCCTCGCAGATCGACGTGCCGATCGCGGTGCCGTCCCGTCCGGCGCTGCCGCCCCGGCGGGCGGGAGGGTGGACGTGCAGGTGCGTCCGTCCGCGACCGGCTCCGCGATGCGCGCTGCGCACCCGCGGGTGCGGGGGGTGAGGTCAGCGGTGGGGCAGGCGCCGGACGCGGGTCAGGCTCGGGTCCGTGCCGGCCAGGACGGCCACCTCGCGTCCCGGGCCTGGACTGCGCACCTGTTCGCTCCCCGGGTCGTCGACCGGCACCCCCGCCGTAGGACGGGGCGCAAGAGGCGTCAGCCCAGTGCGGCGTCGTACCGGTCGAGCAGGACGGCGGCGATCCGCTCGTCGGGCAGCAATGGCGCCGTGACGCAATCGGCGCCGGTTCCCTGCAGCTTGTCGTGGAAGTGCCCCGGCGCCAGCAGGTAGGCCGCGACGACCACCCGCCGGGCGCCGGCCGCCCGGGCGGCGGCGACCGCATCGGGGACGGCGGGCGTCGCGGCCGAGCCGTAGCCGGTGGTGACCGGGCCGGCCCAGTCGGCCTGCAGCAGCTGCGCGGTGTGCTCGACGTCGGCGACCGAACGCGCGTCGCTGGACCCGGCGGCGGCCAGCACGATCGCCGTCCCGGTGTCGGTGGGGTCGGCGCCGGTGGCGAGCAGCCGTGCGGTGAGCACGGCGGCCAGCCGGGGGTCGGGCCCCAGCGGCCGGGCGGCGACGGCGCCGGGGTGGGCGGCCACGGCCCCGGCGATGTCGACGTGCACGTGGTAGCCGCCGGACAGCAGCAGCGGGACGACGACGGTCGGCGTCTGCGACCCGGCGAGCCCGGCCACGACGTCGACCACGGTCGGCGGCTGGACGTCGACGAAGGCCGCGGTCGTGCGCAGGTCCGGCCGCAGTGCGCGGGCGGCCAGCGCCAGCTCGCCGATCAGCCGGCGTCCGGTCGGGTTGCGGGTGCCGTGCGCGCAGGCGACGAGAACGGGGCCGGTGGTCGCGGGGTCGCTGGTCATAGCGCCCTCGTGCTGCCGCCGTCGACGGTGAGCATCGTGCCGGTCAGGTAGGAGGCGGCGGGGGAGAGGGCGAAGGCGGCCACCCGGCCGAACTCCTCCGGCCGGCCCACCCGGCCCAGCGGGATGGCCGCCTCGGTGCGGGCCCGGGCAGCGGCCGGATCACCGGACGCGGCCTCTATCGCGGTGACCCGGTCGGTGGCGATCGAGCCGGGCAACAGCCCGAACACCCGGATGCCGCGCGGGCCCAGCTCGTCGGCCAGCGCCTTCGCCGTCATCGCCAGACCGGGACGCAGCCCGTTGGAGACAGCCAGCCCGCCGATCGGCTGGCGCACCGAGGTCGACAGCACGAACCCGATGGCCGCGCCGTCGGCCAGGTGCGGCACCAGCGCCCGGACCAGCCGCAGCGGCCCGAGCAGCACGTTCTCGATGCCGGCCCGCCAGGCGTCCTCGCCGACGTCGAGCACCGAGCCCGGGAGAGGGCCGCCGACCGAGATCAGCGCCCCGTCGACCCGGCCGAGCCGGGCCAGCGCCTCGGCGACGAGGGTCTCCGCGGCCGCCGGGTCGGCCAGGTCGGCGGCCACCCCGGCGGCGAGCGGTCCGAGCGCCGTGACGGCCTCGGACACCGCGGACGGGGACCGGGAGCTGATCAGCACCCGGGCCCCGTCATCGACGAGGGCCCGGGCGGTCGCCAGCCCCAGCCCCCGGCTCGCGCCGGTGAGCAGGAACCTGCGACCGCCCAGGCCCAGGTCCATCAGGCGGAGACGGTGCCGCGCAGCGAGCGCAGCACGTACTGCATGATCCCGCCGTTGCGGTAGTAGTTCGCCTCACCGGGGGTGTCGATCCGGACGCGGGCGTCGAACTCGACGTCCCCGGCCTTCACGTGCACCGTGCGGGGGATCGTGCCGTCGTTCAGCGCGGTCACCCCGGTGATCTCGAACTCCTCGTCGCCGGTCAGGCCGAGGGACTCCCGGCTCTGGCCCTCGGGGTACTGCAGCGGCAGCACGCCCATGCCGATGAGGTTGGAGCGGTGGATGCGCTCGTAGCTCTCGGCGACGACGGCCTTGACCCCCAGCAGCGCCGTCCCCTTGGCCGCCCAGTCGCGGGAGGACCCGGAGCCGTACTCCTTGCCGGCCAGCACGACCAGCGGGATGCCGGCGTCGATGTAGGCGCGCGAGGCGTCGTAGATCGAGGTCGTCTCGCCGGTCAGGTGGTTCTTGGTGACGCCGCCCTCGGTGCCGGGCACCAGCTGGTTGCGCAGCCGGATGTTGGCGAAGGTGCCGCGGATCATGACCTCGTGGTTCCCGCGGCGGGAGCCGTAGGAGTTGAAGTCGCGGCGCTCGATGCCGTTCTCCTGCAGGTACTTCCCGGCGGGGGAGTCGGCCTTGATCGAACCGGCCGGGGAGATATGGTCGGTCGTGACCGAGTCGCCCAGCACCGCCAGCGTGCGGGCACCGGTGATGTCCGTGACCGGGGCCGGCTCGGCCGGCATGCCCTCGAAGTACGGGGGCTTGCGGACGTAGGTGCTCTCCGCGTCCCACTCGAACGTGTCGCCGGTGGGGGTGGGGAGCTCCTGCCACTGCTGCGTACCGGCGAAGACGTCGGCGTAGTCGTTGGCGAACATCTCCGCCGTCACCGACTCGTCGATGGTCCGCTGCACCTCGTGCGGGGAGGGCCAGATGTCGCGCAGGTACACCGGCTGGCCGTCGGTGCCGGTGCCCAGCGGCTCGGTCGTCAGGTCCAGGTCCATCGTGCCGGCGAGCGCGTAGGCGATCACCAGCGGCGGGGACGCCAGGTAGTTCATCTTGATGTCGGGGTTGATCCGGCCCTCGAAGTTCCGGTTGCCCGACAGCACCGAGACGACGGCGAGGTCGGCCTCGTTCACCGCCCGGCTGACCGGCTCCGGCAGCGGGCCGGAGTTGCCGATGCAGGTGGTGCAGCCGTAGCCGACCAGGTAGAAGCCGAGCTTCTCCAGGTACGGGGTGAGCCCGGACTTCTCGTAGTAGTCGGTGACGACCTTCGACCCCGGCGCCAGCGTCGTCTTCACCCACGGCTTGGTGGACAGCCCGGCCTCGACGGCCTTCTTGGCCAGCAGCGCGGCACCGATCATCACCGAGGGGTTCGAGGTGTTGGTGCAGGAGGTGATCGCGGCGATCACCACGTGCCCGTGGTCGACCTCGGTCTCGGTGCCGTCCTCCAGAACGACCGTGGTGGGCTTGCGGGTGCGGCCGGAGTCCGAGCCGGTGACGGCCTCGGCCGGCTTCCCGGCGTCACCGTTGCCGGTGGCGAACGGGCTGACCGGGTCGGATGCGGGGAAGGACTCCGCCGACGCCTCGTCGGCGGCGGACTCGACGCCGTAGGGCTGCTCGTTGGACGGGACGCCCGGCTTGCGGTCCTCGCCGCCGACCTCGCCGTCGGCGACGTAGACCGGCAGCGCCTCGCGGAAGGCCTCCTTGGCCTCGGTCATCGCGACCCGGTCCTGCGGGCGCTTGGGGCCGGCGATGCTCGGCACGACCGTGGACAGGTCGAGCTCGAGGTACTCGGAGAACGCCGGCTCGCGGTCGTCGTCGTGCCACAGGCCCTGGGTCCTGGCGTAGGCCTCGACCAGGGCGATCTGCTCGGCCGACCGGCCGGTGAGCTCGAGGTAGCGGATCGTCTCGCCGTCGATCGGGAAGATCGCGGCGGTCGAGCCGAACTCCGGGCTCATGTTGCCGATCGTGGCCCGGTTGGCCAGCGGGACGGCGGAGACGCCGGCGCCGTAGAACTCGACGAACTTCCCGACCACGCCGTGCTGGCGCAGCATCTCGGTGATCGTGAGGACCAGGTCGGTGGCGGTGGCACCGTCGGGCAGCTCGCCGGCCAGCTTGAAGCCGACCACGCGGGGGATGAGCATCGACACGGGCTGGCCGAGCATCGCGGCCTCGGCCTCGATGCCGCCGACGCCCCAGCCCAGCACGCCCAGGCCGTTGACCATGGTGGTGTGGGAGTCGGTGCCCACGCAGGTGTCGGGGTAGGCGAGGGTGCGATCGCCTTCGGCGCGGGGGAACACGACGCGGGCCAGGTGCTCGATGTTGACCTGGTGGACGATGCCGGTGCCCGGGGGGACGACCTTGAAGTCGTCGAACGCGCCCTGGCCCCAGCGGAGGAACTGGTAGCGCTCGCCGTTGCGCTGGTACTCGATCTCGACGTTGCGCTCGAAGGACTCCGGCGTGCCGAAGATGTCGGCGATCACGGAGTGGTCGATCACCAGCTCGGCCGGGGCCAGCGGGTTGATCTTCTGCGGGTCGCCGCCCAGCTCGGCCATCGCCTCCCGCATGGTCGCCAGGTCGACGATGCACGGGACACCGGTGAAGTCCTGCATCACCACCCGGGCGGGGGTGAACTGGATCTCCTGGTCCGGCTCCGCGGACGGGTCCCAGTTCGCCAGGGCGCGGATGTGGTCCGCGGTGATGTTCGCGCCGTCCTCGGTGCGGAGGAGGTTCTCCAGCAGGACCTTCAGACTGAAGGGCAGCTTGTCCGCGCCCTCCACCGCGTCGAGCCGGAAGATGTCGTACTCGGTCCCGTCGACGTCGAGCGTCGCCCGGGCCCCGAAGCTGTCCTTGCTGGCTGCCACTGCTTGCGCCTCACCCTCGCTGGTCCTGCGCGCGTCCTGCGCCTCGATGTGCCACCCCCGATCATCCCAGCCTCCCGGGGACCGTGCGGACCAAGGCTCCCCTTTCCTCACCCTCGGTGAGCATCGTCACGGCCTGGAGTCGCCCACCGTGTCTGCCACGTCACATCCGCCCGGTCCGTCACCGCAGTCCCGCAGGCGCCACCTACGCGGCGCGCCGTGCTCGCGGGGGTCCCGGCGAGGCGCGCCGTCCCCTAGCGTGCGGCGCCATGACGCTGACCAGCACGGTGACCACGGGGTCCCTGGACGTCGCACCGGTTCCCCGTGCCGATCGGCTCCGCGGGGTCCGCCGGCTGGTGTCGGTGGGGCTGCTGGTCGCGTTCGGGGCGACGGTGGTCGCCACCGGGATGCCGACCGACCGGCTGGTGCTGCTGGGCTGGGTGCTCGGCGCGCTGGCGGTGCAGTCGGTGGGCCGGGGCTGGCGGTCCTTCGGCCGGCTGCTCACCGACTGGGTGCCGCTGGTGGCGGTGCTGCTGGTCTACGACCTGAGCCGCGGGCTGGCCGACGGCCTGGGCATGCCGGTGCACGTGGCCGACGTCGCCGCCTTCGACCTCTGGCTGGGGGACGGGGTGCTGCCCACGGCGTGGCTGCAGCAGCACTGGACCTCGGACGCGTGGGCGGCGGCCGCGTCGCTGGTCTACGCCAGCCACTTCGTGGTGACCCCGGTGCTGCTCGCCGTCCTGTGGTTGCGCAACCGGGCCCGCTGGGCCGGTTACGTGCGACTGGTGATCGGACTGTCCTTCGCCGGGCTGGTCACCTACGTGCTCTACCCGGCCGCGCCGCCGTGGCTGGCGGCGAAGGACGGCGTGATCGAGCACGTCGACCGGATCAGCAGCTCGGGCTGGGCGGTGCTGGGGCTGCCCAAGGCCGGTGCGCTGCTGCACTCCAGCCAGGGCCAGGTGAACCCGGTGGCGGCGGTGCCCTCGCTGCACACCGCCTTCGCCGTGCTCACCTGCCTGGTGCTGCTGCCGTTGGCCCGGCACACCTGGCAGCGGGTGGGGCTGGTGTCCTACGCCGTCGCCATGCCGCTGGTGCTGGTCTGGTCCGGCGAGCACTACGTCGTGGACACCCTGCTCGGCGCGGTCTACGCCGGGGCGGTGGTGCTGCTCGTGCCGCGGCTGACCGGCGCGGTGAGCCGGCGGCTGCGCCGCGAGCGGCCGGTGGCGACCCCGCTCCCCGCCT
>Ga0210040_10000869_pt1 | contig 48225 bp, 50 predicted proteins | sample CryGeyCG12114_NA_FD_185462 | JGI IMG/M metagenome (GOLD analysis project Ga0210040, IMG submission 185462) | Groundwater microbial communities from aquifer - Crystal Geyser CG19_WC_8/21/14_NA (SPAdes) (version 2) | ecosystem: Environmental > Aquatic > Deep subsurface > Groundwater | place: USA...
GAGGCGATCCGCGGCGCGGTGGAGCTCTCGGTCAAGTACATCCATGACCGCAAGCTGCCGGACAAGGCGATCGACGTGATCGACGAGGTCGGCGCTTCCCGGATGCTGCTGCCCGAGAACAAGCGCCGCAAGACGGTGACGCTGAAGGACGTGGAGGACATCGTCGCGAAGATCGCGCGCATCCCACCCAAGTCCGTCTCGACCGACGACAAGGAGGTGCTCAAGAACCTCGAGCGCGACCTGCGGTCGATGGTCTTCGGGCAGGACAAGGCGATCGAGACGCTCTCGGCCGCCATCAAGCTGTCCCGCGCGGGGCTGCGCGACGCGGAGAAGCCGATCGGCAACTACCTGTTCTCCGGCCCCACGGGCGTCGGCAAGACGGAGGTGGCCAAGCAGCTCTCCAAGACGCTCGGCATCGAGCTGATCCGCTTCGACATGTCCGAGTACATGGAGAGGCACAGCATCAGCCGGCTGATCGGCGCCCCCCCTGGCTATGTGGGCTTCGACCAGGGCGGCCTGCTGACGGACAGCATCGACCAGCACCCGCACGCCGTGCTCCTGCTCGACGAGATCGAGAAGGCGCACCAGGATCTCTACAACATCCTGTTGCAGGTGATGGACCACGGGAAGCTGACCGACCACAACGGCAAGACCGTCGACTTCCGCAACGTCATCCTCATCATGACGACCAATGCGGGCGCGGCCGACATGGCGAAGCCGGCCATCGGCTTCGGCAGCAGCGTCCGCGTCGGCGAGGACGAGGAGGCGATCAAGCGGATGTTCACCCCGGAGTTCCGGAACCGCCTGGATGCCGTGGTGCCCTTCGCCGGGTTGACGCAGGAGATCGTCGGCAGCGTGGTGGAGAAGTTCGTGATGCAGCTGGAGGCCCAGCTCGCGGATCGGAACGTGACCATCGAGCTGTCCTCCGCCGCCAAGGAGTGGCTCGCCGAGCGTGGCTACGACCCGCTGTACGGCGCGCGCCCGCTGGCCCGCGTCATCCAGGAATACGTCAAGAAACCGCTGGCCGAGGAGTTGTTGTTCGGCAAGCTGGTGAAGGGCGGGGCCGTGAAGGTCGGGTTCAAGGATGGGGCGCTGACCTTCGACATCGCCGAGGCGCCACCGGCCGCCCTGCCCAAGCCCGACGAGGGTTCGGGCGATGGCGAGGCGGAGCGGGAGCCGGAGGCAGCGGGCTGAGTCGCAGCCCGGATGAGAAAGGTGGGGATGGCGGGCCGACCGCCATCTCCGCTGATAAGGCGTACGGGCCGGCTGCCACGTTTTTCGCCGCGTCCGCGATCGGTGAACCAGCAAAGGACGTTGCTGAGGTCGGATGGGCGGGCGCGTTGACTCCATCCTGAGCCTGGGTGGCTTGGCGATCCTTGCCGTGTTGCTGCTTGGGGCTGTGCTTCGCCTGGCTGTCGGCCGGACGAAGTCGGCCCCGTCTTTATTGGACGGGTTGGAGGCGGAAGCGGAAGGAACGCCCACGGGGCGGTCTGCCCGAAGCGAGATCCTGCCCAGTTTCGAAGCCGTGCTGGACCGTGTTGTGCGGCCACGCCACCTGGCGCATCCCGGTTGGGAACGGCTGGATGGCGCGCAGGGGGTGCCCGGGCGAACCGTTGCCCTCTTCGAGCATCAAGGCAGCGTTTATGCCCTGAACGGGGCGAGCCGGTTCGATGCGCTTCTCGCGGCCGGGAACTGGATCCTGGACCACCCGGACGAGAGCGCGGTGGTGGTCCGCTCCACCAAAGGTGGCGCGGGGCAGCTGATGCTGCGGCCCGAGATCGGGCATCCCGCCAAATCGGTGTTGATGCGCTCGGAGTGACGGCGGCTCAGGCCGGGCCGGGCGAGGTCCGTCCCGGCAACCAGCGCGCGACGTCGTCCAGCACCGGAGCACCCTCCAGGCCGAGGGCCCGCAACGGCGCGGCAAGCGCGGCGATGATGCCCGCGTGGCTCACGCCATCATAAAGCCGCTCCTCCACCGGAACGCCGTGGGACCGGGCCAGCGCCGCGAAGCGGGTGGTCTGTTCGGGGCGCACGGTGGTGTCCGCCTTGCCGTGCAGCAGCAGCAGGGGCGGCGTTCCCCGAAGCGCCGCCTCATCCGGCGGGGCCACGCGGGCGCGGGCGGCGGGCGCGGTGGCGAAGATGCCGGAGGGGTCGTCGGCCGGGCCGAAGTCGAAGGGACAGGCGAGGCCGATGCCGCCGGCCAGGCTGTCCCGCCCCGCACCCAGCCAGCGCGGGTCGCAGGCCAGGGCCATGGCGTTGAAGGCTCCGGCCGAATGGCCCGCCAGGATCACCGGGCGATCGCGGCCAGGGCCCGCGCGGATGGCGCGCACGGCGGCGGCGCCGTCCTCCACGAAGGCGGGCCAGCGCACCTCGGGGAAAAGGCGGTAGTCAGGCACGGCCACGAGGGCACCGGTGGAGGCGAGCGCGCGGGCGGCAAAGCCGTAGTCGCCGCGCGCCCCGCTTCGCCAGCCGCCACCGTAGAAGAAGACGATGAGGGGGGCGCGGGGGCTTGCGCCATCGGGGGTGTAGAGGTCGTAGCGCCCGCGCTCCCCCGGCCCGTAGGAGATGTCCGGCTGGCGCGAAATCCCACCCGAAGGGGTGAGCCCGTTGGCGAGGTCGAGCGGGGAACAGCCCGTGGCCGCGAGGGCGAGGGCGCAGAGGACGTGGCGGCGGAGGATCATCCTCTTGCCAACGCGGCGCCCCGCCCGCTCGTTGCGGGCGGGGATCGGAGGCTCAGGGGCGGTCGCGCAGCAGGTCCCGCATCCTGGCGGCATCGGCCGCCGAAACGGCGGGCGCGGCGTTGCCCCAGGCGTTGCGGATATAGGTCGTGACCGCGGCGGTCTCGTCGTCGTTCAGGCGCCAGCCGAAGGCGGGCATGGCCGGCGATGTCGGCGCGTGCGGGCTGTAGGCGGCGCGCACGCCCTGGAGCACGACCCGGAGCAGTGTTTCGTTGCCCTCCTGCTGCACCACCTGGCTGCCGGCCAGGCGCGGGAACATGCGTGCCACCCCCTCCCCGCTCCGCGTGTGGCAGGCGCCGCAGCGATCGACGTAGATGGCCTCGCCCGCGCGCATCTGGGCGTTGTCGGCGGCCAGGGCGGTGCGGGCGGGCGATGCCGGCGCGGCGGCGGGTGGCTCCTTCAGGTAGGTGGCGATGGCCCGCAGGTCGGCCTCGGTCATCACGCTGGTGGAGTATTCCACCACCTCGGCCATCGGGCCCGAGGCGGCGCTGCGGGCGTTGCGGCCCTTTTGCAGGTATTCGACGATTTCGTCGGCGCTCCAGTCGCCGAGGCCGGTGCGCTGGTCGCCGGTCAGGTTGGTGGCAAACCAGCCTTGCAGCGGCCCGCCGGCGAAGCGCTCGCTGCTGCGGTCGGCGCCGGCCAGGTTCTTGGGCGTGTGGCAGGCGCCGCAATGGGCCGGGCCTTCCACGATGTAGGCGCCGCGGTTCCATTCGGCCGAGCGGTTCGGGTCCGGGCGGAACTCGCCCGGCTCGAAGAAGAGCCCGTTCCAGGCGAGCATGGAGGCGCGGATGTTCAGCGGAAAGGGCAGGCTGTTGCGGTCCACCGCGTGGTTCACCGGGTCCAGCGTGTTGAGGTAGGCGAAGATCGCGTCGGTGTCCTCCCGCGGCATGCGGGTGAAGTAGGTGTAGGGAAAGGCGGGGTAGAGGCGGGCACCGTTGGGCCGGATGCCCTCGTGCATCGCGCGGTAGAAGCTGTCGGCAGACCAGGTGCCGATGCCCGTCGCGCGGTCGGGGGTGATGTTGGGCGTGACGATGTTGCCGAAGGGCGTTTCGATCGGGCGACCGCCGACGAAGCCCTGGGAGCCCTGGTGGTCGCCGCTGGTGGACATGTGACAGGCCACGCAGTCGCCGAGGACGACCAGGTAGCGGCCGCGCTCGACCTGGTCGAAGTTGTCGGGCGCGGCGCGGGCGGGCGCTGCCAGGAGGAGGGCTGCCGCGGAGAGGGCGGCGAGGAGACGGGCGCGCATCAGGCCTGCACCAGCGGCTGGCCGGGCCTCTTGAGGTATTCGTTCTTGATGGCGTCCGCCGCGTAGTAGGCCAGGGCACCGACCGTGCCCGTGGGGTTGTAGCCGGCGTTCTGCGGGAAGGCGGAGGCGCCGAGGACGAAGACGTTGGGCACGTCCCATGTCTGCTGGAACTTGTTCACGGCGGATGTGCGGGGGTTGTCGCCCATGATGGCGCCACCGGTGTTGTGCGTGGTCTGGTAGGGAACGACGCTCCAGGGGCCCTTCTTCGGCGAGGCCACGATCTGCTTCGCGCCCATGGCCCGCATGATCGGCACCATCTTGTCCGTCACGAAGGCCGACATGCGCTCCTCGTTCGGCTTGAAGTCGAAGGTCATGCGCAGCAACGGGCGGCCGAGGCGGTCCTTGTAGGTGGGATCGAGGTCCAGGTAGCAGTCGCGGTAGGACATGACGCTGCCCTGGCTGCCGACGTTGGTGGTCGTGTTGTAGTTGTCGCGGGTCGCCTTCTTCCAGGCGCTGCCCCAGCGCGGCGTGCCCGGCGGGACCGGGCGCGCGGAGATCGGGCGGGCGTGGAAGGTGGTGCCGTTGATGTTGGCGCCGCCGACGAAGTTCAGGCCGGTGTGGTCGAAGACGTCGCCCTGGTAGTCGTCGCAGGTCATGCCCAGCGCACCGGCGCCGGCCCAGCTGTTGAACCGCTTGTCGTCGAAGAAGCCGTTCACCGAGGAATTGGCCTGGTAGGCGTAGTTCTTGCCGACCACGCCCTCGCCCGTGCTGACGTCATAGGGCTTGCCGATGCCGGAATAGAGCATCAGGCGCACGTTCCAGAGCTGGTAGGCTGCGAGGATCACGAGGTCCGCCGGCTGTTCCCATTCCTGGCCCTGCGCGTCGATGTAGGTGACGCCGGTGGCGGTCTTGCCGTCGGCGCTCATCAGGACCTTCATCACCTCGCACTCGGTGCGCGCCTCGAAGCCGGGGTGGCGCATGAGCACGGGCAGGATGGTGGTCTGCGGGCTGGACTTGGAATAGTTGGCGCAGCCGAAGCGCTCGCAGAAGCCGCAATAGGTGCAGGGGGCCTGGGTGACGCCGAGGGGGTTGGTGTAGGCCTGCGACATGTTGGCGGCCGGCATCGGGAAGGGATGCATCCCGAGTTCGGTCGTGGCCTTGGTGAAGAGGTCCTGCGTGAGCTGCATCTTGAGCGGGGGCGTGGGATAGCCGCGCTGGCGCCAGCCCTCGAAGGGGTTTCCGCCGGGCTGGATCTCGCCCTTGATGTTGCCCGCCTGGCCGGCGATGCCGCAGAGGTATTCGAACCTGTCATAGTAGGGCTCGAGCTCGTCGTAGCTGATGCCCCAGTCCTGGATCATATGGTTCTCGGGGAAGATCCCCTCGCCGTAGCGCTCCTTGTAGTGGGTGCGGATGTTGAGGTCGCTCGGCAGGAAGCGCCAGGTGTGGCCGTTCCAGTGGACGCCGGAGCCGCCGACGCCGTTGCCGGGCAGGAAGCTTCCCCAGCGGCGCATGGGCAGGGCGGTCTGGTCCGGCGTGTTGCGCGCGGTGACCGTGTCCTGCGCGGTGCGGATGAACAGCTCGTGCCGGATGGCGTAGCGAAGCTCGTCGGGTGCGGTGCCGACGTTGAAGTCGCTCGCCGTGTCGCGCCAGGGGCCGCGCTCCAGCGCCACCACCTGCATGCCGGCCTGGCAGAGCTCATGGCCCATGATGGCACCGGTCCAGCCGAGGCCGACGATCACGACGTCCTTGCGGGGAAGGCGGCGCATCAGCCGCGCCCTCCCGGGCGGCGCCATTCCGATCGTCCGAGCAGGCTGACGGGCGGGATTCCGTAGGGCATGCCGGGCTTGGCGAGCACGTCGCGGTAGTCGTAGCGCGTGCCGGGGAAGCCGATGAGTTTCCAGGCGACCATGTCGCGGTTCCCTCCGTAGATCGGGTCGGCGAAGAACCCTTCCATGGTGTTGTTGAAGATGAGGTCGAAGATCTCGCTGCCGTTGAACTCGGGCGAGTTGGCCTCGCGCTTCTCCAGCGAGGTGAGGAGCCGGTCGAGTTCCTCCGCGGAGAGCTGCGGGATCTTCCGCCCCCCGAAGTTGCGCGCCGCATGGGCGGCCAGGCCGGTGAGCCCCTTGCGGTAGGCCTGGGCGGGGGTGAGCGGCGATTGGAAGCCCTGGGTGGGCAGCGGGTTCGGCGGGAAGGGACCCTGCATGTAGACGCCCTCCGCCCGGCCATAGGGACCGGCGAGCTGGCGGTCGATGAAGACGGCGCAGCCGGCCTCCTTGCCGCCCGGGCCGAGATCGTCCTGCGGGATCAGGCGGTCGACGATGGCCTCGATGGCCGCGCCCTCGTCGGCGGTGAAGAAGAGCCAGGGGCCGGGACGGGCCTCGGCGGGCGGGTAGACCTCGTTGCTGGTCCAGGGAAGGCCTTCGATGGTGCGGGCGCCGGCCGTGCCGGCGAGGCCCATCAGGGCGGTGGTGGCGAACAGGAAGCGGCGTCGGGTGCCGCGCGGGGTGGTCATGCAGTGTTCCTCGGCGCGGGTGTGAGACCGCATGGGGATCTCAAATTCCCTGGCGCCCGAGAGTTGCCGCCTGAACCGCCGCATAAAGATTGAAAATTGCACACATGTTGCGCGCCCGGCGTGCGGGCGCGCCGCCCTGGGGCACCTCAGGTCAGGGCGTCACGGGCGCGGAGCAGGGTGGTGCGGGTGCCGGCGTCGATTGTCGGGAATTGCAGGTCGAGCGCCTCCAGCGCGCTGGCCACGGCTTCCGCGACCAGCAGGCGCGCCAGCCACTTCCGGTCGGCGGGGATGATGAACCAGGGGGCGTGGGGCGCGGCCGTGGCGCGGATCGCGGCCTCGTAGGCGGCCAGGTATTCGGCGCGGCGGGCGCGGACGGCGAGGTCGCCTTCCTCGAACTTCCAGTTCTTGGCGGGCTCGTCGATGCGGGCGAGCAGGCGCTCGCGCTGCTCCTCGGCGCCGACATGGAGGAAGAACTTGAGGATCACCACGCCCTGGCGCGAGAGGTAGCGCTCATGCGCCGCGATGTCCTCCAGCCGCTCGTCCCAGATATGCGGGCCGATCAGCGAGGCGGGAATGGGCGCGGCCTGGAGGATGGAGGGCTGCACGCGGGCAACCAGAACCTCCTCGTACCAGGAGCGGTTGTGGACGCCGATGCGGCCGCGGCGGGGCATGGCGATGGCATGGCGCCACAGGAAGTCGTGCGCGCGCTCGCGCGTGCTGGGGGCGGCGAAGGATTCCACCTGCACCCCCTGGGGATTCACGCCGGAGAAGACGTGCTTGATGGCGCCATCCTTTCCGGCGGCATCCAGCGCCTGGAAGATGCAGAGGACGGACCAGCGGTCGTTGGCGTAGAGGCGCGCCTGCTGGTCCGCGATGCGCTCCACGGCGGCGTCCAGGGCCTTGTTCCCCTCGCCCTTGTCGAGCCCGGTCTCGCCGTCCTCGTCGGTGCGGTGGTCCTCCAGGACGAAGGAGGCGCCGTCGGTGACGCGGCAGGCGGCGAGGAGCTGGCGGAGGGGCTCGGCGGTCACGGGATTCATCCAGGGGCTGTGCTGTTCCAGGGCCCGAACGCGCGGGACGGCCGTTCGGACGAGTCTCCTCAGGGAATGTTCAGCACCACGCTGACGGGGCAGTGGTCGGACAGGCGGGCGCGCCATTCCGGGCCGCGTTCGGCATAGACCATGACGCGGAGGCTGTTTTCCGCCAGCCAATCGCGGGCGGGCCCGCCGAGCAGGATGTGGTCGATGAAGGGGCGGCCGCCCCAGCACGGGTTGGAGCGGCCGGCGGTGGCGCGGGTGAGCGGGGCGGCGCGTTCCAGGGCGGGAAGGATCACGGGGTCGCGGTCGAAGCGCCGGTTGAAGTCCCCGGCCAGGGCGAAGGCCTCGCCGGACGCACGGCGGGCCTCGATCCAGCCGGCGAGGATGGTGGCCTGTTCCGCGATGCTCTCGCAGGCGCGGCCGCGGTCGTCGGGCTCGCGGCAGCCGGCGTTGAGGTGGAGGGAGAGGATGCGCAGGCGGGACGCCCCCTCCCCCACCGTCACGTCCACGCCGCGGCGAAGGGAGAAGCGGGCGCCGGGGTGCAGGTCCAGCGAGGCGAGGTCCGGGTTCTGGGCGGCGGGCAGGCCGCGGCGCACGGCGACGGCGGCGCGCTGCACGTCCTGCTCGGCCGGGAAGAAGAAGCGCCAGCGCGCGGGATCGAGGACCAGGGCGGCGGCCTCGGGGCCGTCCACCTCCTGGAGCGCGATGACGTCCGCGGCCAGGCGGTCGGCATAGGCGCGCAGGCGGTCGAGGTCCTCGCGCGCGCGGCGGGGGACGTCCTGCGGGAGGCCGGGGTCGCCGGGAGGACGGGCGGTGAGCCAGGCGATGTTCCAGGTGGCGAGCTTGAGTTCCGCGGCCGCGGCGGGAGTGGCGAGGAGAAGGAGGGCGAGCAGGGCACGGAGCATGGGCGTTCCTACAGCAGCACGGGTGCGGGGTCTGCCCGGTGCGCGGGGCTGAGCGGCCGGGCGCCACAGGCGAGAAGGTAGCGTTCCACCGCATCCAGCTCGGCCGCGCTGCGGGTGCTGTCGTGCCAGGGATCCTCCTGCGGGCTGCCGGGCGGAACCCAGATCACCGTCTCGTAGCGGGCGCGGGTCAGCAGGACGCGATAGGTGTTGAGCGTGAAAGCGCGGTCGGTTTCGTTGCGGGTGGTGTTCCAGCGGGCGCCGGACAGGCTGCGCATCACCCATTCGCCATGCGGGCGCAGCAGGTCGCCGCCCCAGGCGAGACCGACCTGGTCCAGTTCCAGGCCCTGGCAGTCGTATTCGGTGGCGTAGGTTTCCAGCGCGTCGGAGGCACGGATGTCGGGCCAGCGGTCGAGAAACCAGTGCGGAATGTCGGCGGCCTGCACACCCAGGCCTTCGGCACGGAGGCGACGGGCGCCGGAGGAGGCGACCAGGCCAGGGCGGCGGAGCCCGCGGGAAAAGCCGCGCAGGGCCGCGCGCATGGCATGGAGGTCGCGGGTGACGAAGTAGGGGACGCTTTCCGGCTGCCCGGCGATGCGGGCGGCGGCCTGCACGTCACCGGCGAGGACGGCATCCACCCAGGGGGCACCCTGCGGGTCGCGGACCGAGCGCATCGGGACGGTCAGGTCGAGGTCGGGATCGAGCGCCAGCCAGGGACGCGGTCCATCGGCGAGGCGTTGCGCCGCGAGGGGCGCCGAGAGCGCGCGGGGAGCGGCCACCGCCCGCCAGCCCGGCGATGCCTCGATCACCCTTCCCCACTCGGCGAGGCCGGCCTCGCCCGTGTTGATTTCCTGCCCGTTGCCGATGAGCGCGACGATGACGGACCAGTCGGCGTGGCGTTCCATGATCTCGAGCGTGTGGGCGGGTTCGCTGCTCGTCAGCTTGCTCGCGCCGCGTCGCTGGGATGGCTTGGTGGCCTGGGCGCGGTCCCAGGCGCGCTGCGCCTCGTCGAAGACGATCACGCGGGCTTCCGGGATTTCCGTGGGCTTCTCGACATACTGCTCGAGGAAGCGGTGCACGTTCTGGAGGGCGGTGACGGCATCGCGCCTTGCCTTGGTCCGGCCCTGCCCGCCCTCGGCGGCGCGGCGCGCGAGACTTTCGCGCAGGACCTCGACCAGGGGCGCGTTGCCCGTCAGGAAGGCGGCGCCGTCGTTGCGCAGGCTGCCGAAGACGATGTTCAGCCCGCAAAGGGTCTTTCCTGCGCCCGGGATGCCCGTGACGAAGACGATGACGTGCCGCGAGGCGGTGCGGGCGGCTTCGATGGCGCGCCGCACGGCCTCGGTGGTGCGCGTGAGGTTGGCGGCGTCGGCGCGGGCGGAGACCATCTCCGCGCTGCGATGCCGGTCAAAGAGCATGGTGGCGGCCTCGAGCACGTTCGGCACCGGGCGGTAGGGCGCGGCCAGCCAGGCGGCATGGTCGAGCGGCGCGGCGGGTGGGCCGATGGCGGCCTGGATCGCGCGCAGGGTTCCGGCAAGGCCGGCCGCATTCGCCGGGAACGGGGGCGGCACGCCCTGCCAGATGAGGGGCGGTTCGAACGGAGCGGCTGGGGCAAGGGTGGCGACCAGGATCGGCACGACCGGCCAGTCGCGGCAGCCGGCATGGAAATCCCGCAGGTCGAGGGCGTAGTCCTCGGCCTGCCTGCGGTCCGCGGGGGCATGGCCCGCCGCGCCGTCCTTGATCTCCAGCACCAGCACGGCACGGTCCGTGAGGATGACGCAATCGGCGCGCTTCTCCAGGCGGAGCAGGTCGTATTCGAGCATGACGGTCCAGCCGGCCGCCTCCGGGCCCGAAAGTGCCGTGCGCAGGATGCGCGCCGTGGCGATCCAGGCGTCGCGCTGCGCGGGCTCGATCGTGGCATGCCGGTAGGTCTGCGCCAGGGCCAGTTTCGCGGCCACGCCCTCGTCCGGCAGAGCGAGCAGGGCGGGCACGCCCAGGGTCAGCCAGGGCCTCATGGGCGACTCCGCGACGGCCAGGTGGCCAGCAGCATGCTGGCGAGAAGCAGCGCGAAGCCCAGCGCATGGGTGGCGGTCGGTTCCTCGCCCAGGAACAGGATCGCCGCCGCCGCGGCCGTGGCGGGCAGGAAGGCGGTGAAGATGCCGGCGATGCCCGCGGGAGCGCGGCGGAGCCCGCCATACCAGAGCAGGAGCGACAGGACGCTGGCCGTCAAGGCATGGAACATCAGCAGGCCCATCAGCCAGGGATCGGCCAGCTTCGCGGCGGCACCCGCCGCGGGCAGCCAGGCCGGCAGCAGCAGGGCGGCGGAGAAGAACTGCATCCCGAGGCTGGCGGTCAGCAGCGGAAGAGCACCGGAAACGCGCTTGGCCAGGACGACATAGGCCGCTTCCCCACAGACGCCGATGAAGATGAGGCCGTTGCCGATGGCGCTGCCTCCCCCCTCCCCCTCGCGCGCGAGGACGATGGCGGCCATGCCCCCGGCGGCCAGTGCCACCGCCGCCCAGCCGCGCGGCGCGATGCGCTCGCGCAGCCAGAGGGCGCTGCCGAGGGCGACAGCGGCCGGAAGCGTTGCGAGAACGAGCCCGCCTTCCAGTGCCGTGGTCAGCCGGAGGCCGCCGAGAAGCGCGACGTTGTAGAGGACGGTGCCGGCGGCGGCCTGGAGGAAGAGGTTCCACAGCACCCCCCTGCCCGGCCGGCGCAGCCCATCGCGCCAGAGCGCCAGCGGCAGAAGGACGGCGCAGGCGATCAGGCAGCGCAGGCCGAGGATCAGGGGGATCGGCAGCGCGGCGGCGAGCGACTTGGCCACGGCCACGTTCGCCCCGGTCAGCACCATGGAGCCGGCGAGCTGCGCGTAGGCGCTCAGCACGGGCGGCGGGTCACGCCGCCTCGTCGTCCCGGCGATAGGGAGAGAGGGTGTCGAGGGCGGCGATCTCCTCCTCCATCGCCGCGCGCTCCTGCACCAGGGACTCGGCCACGGCGCGGCGCAGGCCGGAATGGGCGATGAGGTGGGCGGAATAGGTGGGCACGGGGCGGTAGCCCCGCTGGATCTTGTGCTCGCCCTGGGCGCCGGCTTCCACGCGCTGCAGGCCGTGCGCGATCGCGAAGTCCAGCGCCTGGTAGTAGCAGAGCTCGAAGTGGAGGAAGGGCGCCTCCACCAGGCTGCCCCAGTTGCGGCCATAAAGGGCGTCGCGGCCCATCAGGTTCAGCGCGCCGGCCACGGGCTTGCCGTCGCGCTCGGCCAGCATCAGCACGACCTTGTCGCCCAGGCGCTGCCCCATCAGGGGCCAGAAGCGGGCGGTGAGATAGGCGCTGCCCCATTTCCGGTCGGTGGTGCTGCGGTAGAACTTGTGGAACTGGCGCCAGATCTCGGGGGTGATCTCGGAGCCGCGGAGGGTCCGCATGGTGAGCCCGGCCGACTGCGCGTCGCGCCGCTCGCGCCGGATGGACTTGCGCTTGCGGGAGGAAAGGGCGCCGAGGAAGTCGTCGAAGCTGGCGTAGCCCTCGTTGGTCCAGTGGAACTGCACGCCCATGCGCTGCAGCCAGCCGGCCTCGCCGAGGTCGTCCCATTCCTCCTTCGTGCAGAAGGTGACGTGGCAGGAGGACAGGTTGAGCGCTTCCGTCGCCTGGGCCATGGCGCTGGCCAGCGCCGCGTGGGGCACGCCGGAACCGGGGCGCATCAACAGGCGCGGACCGGGCACGGGGGAGAAGGGCACGGCCACCTGGAACTTCGGGTAGTAGTCGCCGCCCGCGCTCTCGAAGGCGCGGGCCCAGCCGTGGTCGAAGACGTATTCGCCGTAGGAATGCCCCTTCACATAGGCGGGCGCCACGCCGACCAGCGCGCCCGCGGCATCGCGCAGCGCCAGGTGCTGGGGCAGCCAGCCCGTGCGGGGCCCCGTGCAGCCGGATTCCTCCAGCGACAGGAGGAAGGCGTGCGAGGTGAAGGGATTTTCCGTCTCGTCGCAGGCATCCCATTCGGTGGGCGGGATGTCGGCGATGCTGGAATGGAGGGAAAGGGTCAGCTCAGAGGGCATGGGGGCGCATGTGCGGCGCGCGGGGCCGGGTGCAAGCGGGGATCAGCCTTGCTCCGCACCGGGAAGGGCCGCGAAGGCCCCGAAATCCGCGACCGCCTCCACGCCCGCGATGGCACCGCCGCGCACCGTCCAGACATGGAGGAAGGGGACTTGCCCGCTGCGGCCGGCGGAGTCGCGGGCGTCGTAGGCGCCGCTTGCCAGGAGGCGGCCATCGGCCAGGGGGGCGAAGGACTCCACCGCGATGCGCCAGTGCGGGAAATGGCGGCGGAGCGTGGGGAAGAATTGCTCCGACACCTCCGCGCGGCCATGCCATTCGGTGCGCGGCACGGGATAGCCCGGCGAAACGCGCCAGGAAACGTCCTCGGCCAACAGGGTGTGGTCGCCGGTGTCCATCCAGCGGCGGACCAGCGACTCGGCGTCCGTCACGCGATCTCGAACACGGCCTCGACCTCAACCGCCGCGTCGCCGGGCAGGGAGGGGACGCCGATGGTGCTGCGGGCGTGGCGCCCGGCCTCGTCGAAGACGGCGACGGCCATGTCGGAGGCGCCGTTCATCACCTGGGCGTGCTGGGTGAATTCCGGCCCGGCCGCGATGAAGCCGCCGAGGCGCACCACGCGGGTGACGCGGTCCAGGCTGCCGAGCGCCGCCAGCGCCTGGGCAAGGACGTTGATGAAGCAGAGCTGGGCGGCCTGCTGCCCGGTCTCGATCGGCACGGCGGCGCCGAGCTTGCCGGTGTAGGCGATCTTGCCGTCGCGCATCGGCACCTGGCCGGAGATGAACAGGAGGTCCCCGGTGATCACGGCGGGAACGTAGTTGGCGATGGGCTTCGCCGCTTCCGGCAGGGCCACGCCCAGTTCCGCGAGGCGGGCGGCGATGCGCCCGGCGTCGGCCTGCGCCATGGTGTTCAGCCCACCAGCCGGAGGGCGCGGCGGCGGGCGGCCGGCGCGGGGGTGGAGGGAAGGTCCGGCAGCAGCGGAAGCTGCTGGGAGGCCGTGCCGAGCTGGTCGGCGCCGCACTCCTCCTCGGTCGGGTCGGGCAGGATGCGGCCGCCGAGATGGTCCAGCGCGAGGCGGCGGAAGGCCCAGTCCAGCACAGAGGAAGCGCGGTGGATGGCCGGGTCGCCCTCAACCATCCCGGCGGGGCCGAAGCGGGTGTAGGCGAAGGCCTGCACGTAGTCGTCCAGCGGCACGCCGGCGCCGAGGCCGACGGTGACGGAGTGGCAGAGTGCGTCCACCACGCCGCGGAAGGCCGCGCCGTCCTTGGCGAGGGTGAGGGAGATTTCCTCGAGTCCCTCCGCACCTTCCATGGTGCGGAGCGTGACGCGATGGCCGCCGATGGAAACCTTCCAGACCGCGCCGCGCCCGTGGGCGGGCTGCGCCGCGCGGGGCTTGGGCGCGGGCCGGGGCGCCTGGGCCGGAGCGGCGGCGGGGGCCGCGGCATGCAGCCATGGCCGCAGCGCGGCCTCCATCGCGGCGCGGGCCCCGGGGCCACGGGGGGCGAGCAGGCGGGCGGCGTCCTCCCCGGCCAGAAGCGCGGCGCGGGTGGGGGACTCGACGAGGTCGCCCAACTCCGTGGCGACAAGGCGCGTGGGCGCCGCTGCCGGGGCGAAGCCGCCGGTTTCGGCGCCGAGCAGGGCCTCCACGGCATCGGGCGGCGAAAGGGCGAAGACGGTGGCGTGGCGGAGGCCGGGAGCACCGGCCGCGGCGTCCAGCGCGGCCTGGGCAGCCTCGGCGAGGCCGGGCACGCGGGTTTCGGCGGGCGGCTCGGGCCAGATCAGGGCGACCGGCAGACGGGCGCCCAGGGACTCGGCCAGGTCGCCCGAGGCGGCCTCGGCCGCGCCGCGGGTGAGGGCGGCGATGCTGGTGGCGACCGCACGGCCCTCGGCGGACTCGTAATCGAGTCGCAGCCCGGCCAGCAGCCCGGCGAGGTCGGCGAAGCCCAGTTGCAGGCGCGTGGCCTTGGCACCGCCGAGGATCTCCAGCGCGGTGACGCCGAGGCGGATGGCGGCGGCGTAGCCGGCCGAGTCGAAGCCCTCGCCCTCAAGAAAGGCCGGGAGGTTGAGCACGAAGCGGGACTCGGCGGCGGAGTCGTTCGCCCAGGTGCCGGCGCCGGGGGCCGCGCGGCGGGCGAGGAGCAGGGCCCGCAGGCCGGCGGCGAAGGCATTCGCGGCATCGGCGTCGGCGAGGATGTTCAGCTTGCGGCCGCGGGCGGACAGGCGGCGGATCCAGGCCTCGGCCAGGCGCGGCAGGGCCACGGGGCCCTGGCCCGGCGCGAGCGCGGCCAGGGCTTCCGCGGCGGTGTCGTCCCAGGTGGCGGGAAGGGCCACGGAGCGGGGAGCGGCGTCCGGGTCGGCGGCCGCGCGCGTGCGGCGCAGGGCCACGCCTTGCCAAACGGTGTTGCGGGTCGAGCCGTCATCGCGCGTCATGAGTCGAACATAGGCGCGCCCCGCCCGGTGGTGAAGCCGCCATGTCGTGGGTGGGTCCGCCGGGGGACACAAGATCGGGTGTGGAAAAGCCCGGCGGGAGCGTGGCTTTCGCTGGGGGGCATGACGTGCCATATGCAGCGCCTTCCCCCCAATCCCGCCCGCATCGGCAGGAGCCCCTCCATGTCCGCCATGCAGCGCTGGCTCTCCGGCCTCTCCGGCCGCAGAATCGGCACCGACACTTCCGGCAACATCTACTTCGAGAGCCGGCGCGACTTCCTGGATTACGGGCGCAAGCGCCGCTGGGTGGTCTATGCCGGCGTGGCCGAGGCCACGGTGGTTCCGCCCGAATGGCATGCCTGGCTTCACCACACCACGGATGCGCCGCTGGACACCACGCGCCGTCTGCCCTGGATGAAGCCGCATCAGCAGAACATGACGGGCACCCCCCAGGCCTATCGGCCCAGCGGGCATGATTATGCCGGCGGGAAGCGCGCGCCGACGGCGGGAGACTACGAGGCGTGGACCCCCGGTTCCTGATGAGTTGTCCCTTGCAGGCGTTTCCTCCGGCGTTCAGCGGTTCCGCGGGGTGCGGGGCGTGAAGGGGCGCGGCTTCGCGGAGGTCGCGGCCGGTGCGGTGGTGCTGCTCGCGGCCGTGCTGTTCCTCGCCTATGCCGTGACCAATTCCGGGCGCTCCTCCGCCGGAAGCGGGCTGGTGCTGACGGCACGCTTCGACCGGGTGGACGGGCTCGGCGCGGGCGCCGACGTGCGGATCGCAGGGGTGAAGGTGGGCAGCGTCACCGGACAGCGGATCGATCCCGCCACCTTCCTCGCGGTGCTGACGCTGAACGTGGATTCGGGGCTGCGCCTGCCGGATGACAGTTCCGCGGAGATCACCTCCGAGGGGTTGCTGGGCGGCAAGTACGTCGCCCTGGTGCCGGGTGGCAGCGACCGAAACCTGGCGAATGGCGGCGAGGTGAAGATCACCCAGTCCGCCGTGAGCCTGGAGAGCCTGCTGGGTCGGTTCATTTTCTCGGTGACGGAACTGGCGAGCAACCAGGCGCAGCGCGCGGGCCCGCCGGCGGCGGGGCAGCCGGCGCAGGCCCCGGCGGCACCGGGACCTGCGCCTGTGGGCGCTCCCGCGCGCGCGGCCCAGGGCCGGAGCGCGCCGGCCGGCGGTGCGCGTTGAGCACGGGGCCCACCCATGACGGCGGGCGCGACCCCATGGCGCCGCCGGAGCGCTGGCCGGGCGCGGATGGCCAGCCGCTGTCCTGCCGGGACAAGCTGAAGGTTCTGGCCGAGAACCATGCCGAGGCCGCCCAGGTGCTGCGCGATGCCTTTGAGGACGCGATCCTGATGGGCGTGGACGAGACCGCCATGCGGCAGGTGCTGACCGACCTGGTGGCCGCGCTGCCGAGCCCGAGGCGCGGGACGTGAGGCGGGCTGCGCTCGCCCTGGCGATGCTGGCGATGGCGGTGCCCGCCCTGGCCCAGGGACCGTCCCAGGGCTTCGACCAGGGGCCGCCCGCCGAGGCCGGATGGGTGCGCAAGCGGACGGCGCAACTGCAGGCGCTGGACAAGGTGACGGCGCGGATCACCTTGCTGGACGCGACGGTGGGGGAAGCGGTGCGGTTCGGCTCGCTCAGCATCACCGTGCGCGCCTGCAATGCCCGCCCGCCGGACGAGGTGCCGGACGCGGCGGCCTTTATCGAGGTGCGCGACGACCTGCTGGCCGCGACCGCGCCCCTGGCCTTTCGCGGCTGGATGCTGGCCAATGCGCCGGCCGCCCATATGTTGGAGCATCCGGTCTACGATCTGCGGATCCTTGACTGCCGTTAAGATTGAGCGAGGGTTCGAAGGCGCGATGACCGACAGGCCCGACACCGCCTTTCCCTCAGGCGAGGCCGCGACCTCGGGCCCTCCCCTGCTTGGCCCCGATGCGGCCCTTTTCCTTGATCTCGACGGCACGCTGCTGGAGATCGCGGCGCGGCCCGATGCGGTCGTGGTGCCGCAGGATTTGCCGGCGCTGCTGACGCGCCTCCAGGCGGTGCTGGGGGGCGCGGTGGCTGTGGTGACCGGGCGCGGCTTGGCGGTCGCGCGCGGCTATGCGGGCGTGCCGGGCCTGCCGATCGGCGCGGAGCACGGGGCGGTGCTGGACCCGACCCTGCCCGGCGCGGTGCCGCTGCCCGTGCCCCCGCCGGAATGGCGCCGGGCGGCGGACGAGTTCGCGGCATCGCGGCCGGGGACGCTGGCCGAACACAAGACGCACGGGATGGTGCTGCACTTCCGGCAAAGGCCAGAGGCGGGGCCGGAGGCGCTGGCGCTGCTGAGCGGGCTTCTGCGCGAGGATGCGCAGGGCTTCCACATCGTGCCCGCCCATGCGGCGGCGGAGCTGCGGCCGGTGAATGCCGACAAGGGCGGCGCGGTGCGGCGGCTGATGGCGGTGGCGCCGTTCCGTGGGCGCCGGCCGGTCTTTATCGGCGATGACGTGACGGACGAGGACGGCATGGCGGCCTGCGCGGAGTATGGCGGCCACGGCCTGCGCGTGCCGGATGACTTCGCGGGGCGGCCGGCGCTGGTGCGCGCCTGGCTTGGGCGCGTCGCGTCCTCTCTGGAAGGTGACGGGCGCGCGGGCTGAACCGCCCGCCCTTCCCTGCCAAGTTCCTGGCGGCGTATCCGGTCCGTTATCTGGACCGAAACCGGTCCCGGGCTGGGCGGTTTTTGAATTATGGCGGAAATGGGGAGGGGTTGGACGATGATCGCGCGACCTCCCGGCCGCGGCGGGTCATCCGGCCCGTCCTGGCGAACCGGTGTGCCAGGGGCAGGCCAGTGTCTGGCTCCCTTGCCGCGGCATGTCTTGATGCCGCCCACCGGCCGGACCTTGCAGGAGAATGGATGATGGGACGGCTCGTGATCGTCTCGAACCGCGTGGCCGTGCCGCGGCGCGGCGAGGCCGCGGCGGCGGGCGGGCTGGCGGTGGCGCTGAAGGATGCCTTCAGCAACCGGGGCGGCCTTTGGTTCGGATGGAGCGGCACGGTTTCCCCCGAGCCGCCGGACGTGGTGCGCCACGCGCGGCGCGCGAAGGTGGATTACGCGGTGATCGACCTTTCGCAGGCCGCCTATGACGGGTTCTACGCGGGCTATGCCAATTCGGCGCTGTGGCCGATGTTCCACTTCCGCCTGGGGCTGCTGAGCTATGACCGGGACCAGGCGGAGTGCTACCGCGCGGTGAACCGGCGCTACGCCGAGAAGCTGATGGGCATGCTGCGCCCGGACGACACCATCTGGGTGCACGACTACCAGATGATCCCGCTGGGGGCGGAGTTGCGGGCGCTCGGGTCGCGCCACCGCATCGGCTATTTCCACCACATCCCCTTCCCGCCCTGGGCGGTGTTTTCGGCGATGCCGGGGGCGGAGGACCTGATCCGCGACCTGCTGGCCTATGACCTCGTGGGCGTGCAGACGCATCGCGACCTCGCGGGGCTGGTGGACTGCATGGCGCAGGGCACGGGCATGAAGATGCGCGCGGGGGGCGAGGTGCGCTTCCGCGGGCGGCGAATCCGGCTGCGGGCCTTTCCCATCGGCATCGCGACGGACGAGTTCGCCGATGTCGCGGCGCGCAGCGCGGATGCGCCCGAGGCGCAGCGGCTGGTGGCGAGCCTGGCGGGCCGGGCGCTGATCATCGGGGCGGAGCGGCTGGACTACACCAAGGGGCTGCCGGAGCGGCTGAAGGCCTTCGGGGCGCTGCTGAACCGTTTCCCGGAGTACCGGAGCAAGGTGACCTACCTGCAGGTGGCCGCGCGCTCGCGCGAGGATGTGGAAAGCTACAAGGACCTCAAGCGCGAGATCGAGCACCTCGCGGGCTGCATCAACGGCGAGCACGCCGATGCCGACTGGACCCCCGTTCGCTATGTCGGCCGCGCCGTGCCGCGCGACACGCTGGCGGGGTATTACCGCGCGGCGCAGGTCGGGCTGGTCACGCCGCTGCGGGACGGGATGAACCTGGTGGCCAAGGAATACGTGGCCGCGCAGGACACGGAGAATCCGGGCGTGCTGGTGCTGTCGCGCTTCGCCGGCGCTTCGGAGGAGATGCCGGAGGCGCTGACGGTCAATCCGCTGGATGCCGTGGGCATGGCGGAGGCGATGAAGGCGGCGCTCGAGATGCCGCTGGAGGAGCGGCGCGAGCGGCACGGAACCATGCTGCGTCGCCTGCGGGAGAACACGGTGGGCGGTTGGGCCAAGTCCTTCCTGGACGTGCTGGAAGGCCACGACGCGGCCGAGGCGCCGCCTTCCCGCGCGGCGGCCCTGGCGGTGTTTCAGGCGCGGCTGATGTCGCGCAGCATCTCCACTTCCTCGGACAGCGTTTCCGGCGAGATGGTGGGGAGCCAGGTGGCAGATCTGTCCACCGCAAGGGCGAGCCGGGCGCGGTAGTCGGCCTGGGAGATTTCCTCCGCGCCGAAGCGGGCGAGGTGGTCGTTCAGGAACTGCGTGTCGAGCAGGGTGAAGCCGCCCCGCCGCAGCCGCACGACGAGGTGGACCAGCGCCACCTTGGAGGCGTCGTCGGCGCGGGAGAACATGCTTTCGCCGAAGAAGGCCGCGCCCAGGCGGATGCCGTAGAGGCCGCCGACGAGCGCGCCGCCCTGGCGCACCTCGATGGAATGGGCGTTGCCCATGCGGGCCAGGGCGTTGAAGAGATCCTCGATCTCGGGGTTGATCCAGCTGTCCTCGCGGCCTGGGGCGGGCGCTGCGCAGCCGGCGAGGACACCGGGAAAATCGGTGTCGGCGGAAACCTCGAAACGGTCCGAGAGCACGGTGCGGCGCAGGCGGCGCGGCAGGTGGAAGCGGTCCAGCGGCAGGATGCCGCGCATCTTCGGGTCGAGCCAGTAGAGGCGGCCGGAGCGGCGGCCCTCGGCCATGGGGAAGAGCCCGGCGCGATAGGCGCGCAGCACGAGTTCGGGCGTGACGGGCAGGGCGCGGCGGCTCATCCGGCGAAGCCGGTCGCGAAGCAGGCTTGGTCCGCGCGGTGCCGCATGGCGCGAGAATAGGCGCATCCGGGGCGCGGGGCCAGCGCCCCGCGCCGTTCAGCCGCCGGGGGTGTGGCGCGCGACGAAGCGCTCCAGCCAGTGGATGGTGTAGTCGCCCGACTGGAACTCGGGGTCGTCCATGATGATCTGGTGCAGCGGGATGGTGGTGCGGATGCCGTCCACCACCAGCTCCGTCAGGGCGCGGCGGCAGCGGGCGATGGCTTCGGCGCGAGTCGCGCCGTGCACGATCAGCTTGGCGACCAGGCTGTCGTAGTGCGGCGGGACGGAATAGCCGGCGTAGAGCGCGCTGTCGTTGCGCACGCCCAGGCCGCCCGGCGCGTGATAGGCCGTGACGCGGCCGGGAGAGGGGGCGAAGGTGACGGGGTCCTCCGCGGTGATGCGGCACTCGATGGCGTGGCCGTTGAAGCGCACGTCGCCCTGTTCGTAGCCGAGCGGCTCGCCGGCGGCGACGCGGATCTGCTCGCGCACGAGGTCCACCCCGCAGACCATCTCGGTGACGGGATGCTCGACCTGGAGCCGCGTGTTCATCTCGATGAAGGCGAACTGCTCGTCCTGGTAGAGGAACTCGAGCGTGCCGGCGCCGCGGTAGCCGAGCTGCTTGAGGGCGCTGGTGACCGTCTCGCCCAGGGCCTCCCGCACCGCGGCCGTGATGGCGGGGCTGCCCGCCTCCTCCACCAGCTTCTGGTGGCGGCGCTGGAGGGAGCAGTCGCGCTCGCCGAAATGGACGACGTTGCCGTGGGTGTCGGCCATGATCTGCATCTCGATGTGGCGCGGCCGGTCGAGATACTTTTCCATGTAGACGCTGTCGTCGCCGAAGGCGGCCTTGGCCTCGGTGCGGGCGACGCGCCAGGCTTCCTCCAGCTCGTCCTCGTTGTGCGCGACCTTCATGCCGCGCCCGCCGCCGCCGGCGGCGGCCTTGATCAGCACCGGGTACCTGATGTGGTCCGCGATCTCGCGCGCCTCGTCCACGGAGGCCAGGGCCCCGGGCGAGCCGGGGACGAGCGGCACGCCGAGGCGGCGCATGGCGTCCTTGGCGGCGATCTTGTCGCCCATGATGCGGATGTGCTCGGCCGTCGGGCCGATGAAGGCCATGCCATGGGCCTCCACCATCTCGGCGAAGCGGGCGTTCTCGGACAGGAAGCCGTAGCCGGGGTGGATGGCCTCGGCGCCGGTGATGGTGGCGGCCGAAAGGATGGCGGCGGCGTTGAGGTAGCTGTCCCGGGCGGAGGGAGGACCGATGCAGACGCTCTCGTCGGCCAGGCGGACGTGCATCGCCGTGTCGTCGGCGGTGGAATGCACGGCCACCGTGCGGATGCCCATCTCCTGGCAGGCGCGGTGGATGCGGAGCGCGATCTCGCCGCGGTTGGCGATCAGGATCTTGTTGAAGGGGGGCACGCGGCGATCACTCGATGACCAGCAGGGGCTCGCCGAATTCCACGGGCGTGCCGCTCTCGATCAGGATGCGGGTCACGGTGCCGGCGCGCGGGGCCTTGATCTGGTTGAAGGTCTTCATCGCCTCGATCAGCAGCACGGTCTGGCCCTGCGTGACGCGGGCGCCGAGCGTGATGAAGGGGGCCGCGCCGGGCTCGGGCGAGAGGTAGGCGACGCCGACCATGGGCGAGGTGACGGCGCCGGGGGTGGCGGCGCTCACCTCCTCGCTGGCGGTGGTGGGCACGCCGGGGGCCTCCGCGGCGGGGGCGGCGATGGCGGGCGAAGCCGGGGCCGCGACGGCCTGGACCACCTGCTGGGCGGGCGCGGTGCGGGCGACGCGGATGCGGGCCTCGTTCTGAACCAGCTCGATCTCGGTCAGGTCGGTTTCACGAAGGATCTTGGCCAGGGCGCGGATCGCGTCCGGGTCGAAGGAAAGGCCGCTCATGCCGTCTCGTCCTGTCCGATGATGCCGGCGATCGCGCGCAGGCCGAGGGCGTAGCCCCCGACCCCCAGGCCGCAAATCACGCCCACCGCCGCGCGGGAGACGTAGGAGAGATGCCGGAAGGCCTCCCGCCGGTGGATGTTGGTGATATGGACCTCGACCACCGGCAGGTCCACCGCCAGCAGGGCATCCATCAGCGCGACCGAGGTATGCGAGTAGCCGGCGGGGTTGATGATGATGCCCGCGGCCCGGCCCCGGCATTCCTGGACCCAGGAGATCAGCTCGCCTTCCAGGTTGGTCTGGCGGAAGTCGATGGCGAGGCCCAGTTCCTCGGCGGCCTCGGCGCAGAGGGCTTCCACGTCGTCCAGCGTGGCGGAGCCGTACTTCTCGGGCTCGCGCGTGCCGAGGAGATTGAGGTTCGGGCCGTTCAGGACGGCGATCAGAGGGGGTTCCAAGGGCCTGGTTCCGGTTGCCCCGGCTGCTCCGGGGCTGTGGGCGGGCGGGCTAGCAGGCGGGGCGCGCCCCGGCAACCCGGGTGGAGGCCCCTCCCCCGCGAGGCCTGGCTTCAGCGGCCGCGGAAGAGGCCGATGATCTCGCGGTCGGGGATCGGTGTCGCCCGCCTGCGGCCGAAGAAATACACGGCGCAGGCGGCGTTGTAGGAGCTTTCTGTGCGGAACAGCAGCGGATCGAGGTAGCGCAGCGGATAGGTGACCAGGAGCGCCCCCAGGCGCAGCACCGAGCGGATGGTCGGGCGGTCGGACAGGCTGAGCACGAGGTTGCGGAACAGGTGGATCGCCGAATAGCCGGGCCCGCCCACCATGCCGCTGCCCAGGTCGTCGAACTGGCGGAACAGGCGGCGGTGGCCGAGATAGGTGAACCGCGTGAAGTCGTAGGCCCCCATGTGGACCGGCTGCAGGAAGGGGGTGACGGCGTAGACGAAGCCCTCCGGCTTCAGGACCCGGATGATCTCGGCCACGACGCGCTGGGGGTCGCAGACATGCTCCAGCACGGCTTCGGCGAGGACGGCATCGAAGGCGCCGTCCTCGAAGGGAAGGTCGTGGGCGTCGCAGATGCAGGCGATGTTCCGGGCAAAGGCGACATCGGTGTAGGTCACGTTGCCGGCGTGCCGGCGTTCCCCGGCGCCGATGACGAGGATGCGCGCATCGGGCTGCTGGCGGAGGATCTCGGCCATGGGGTCGAAGCCCGAGCCGGGCACAGGGGCCTCGGACAGGCGGCGGGCGAAGTTGCGGTAGGCGCGCTTCAGGCCGCTCGTGTGGTCCGCCGAGCCGCCATAGGCGCTCGCTCCGCCATACCCGTCATCGTTCCTGTAGTCCTCGATGCGGAAGACGCTGTTCTCGTCGTTGATGAGGACGGGGACGCCGCGCAGCACGGGGAAGCGGGCGCCGCAGCCCGCGCAGACCAGCATGTCCCCCTCCGCCACCAGCGGCGCACGGTCGATCGGGCAGACAAAGCGCGGCCGTCCATCGAGCGCAGGCGGTGCGGCCAGGGTGAGCGGATAGGACAAGAACGGCTGCCTAGAGGAAGGGCGTTAACATGAGATGTACAGGGTTCGGCGTCGAGGCGCCACAGATTACAACTCCTGGTTGCCATGGTGGTTGGGGGCCGGATGAGGATCGTGGCGTGACCGTGCCGCCGGATCCTTGTGGCAGGGCCCTTCAATCGGTGCGAGCCCCGTGCCACATGCGGGCGGCATGGACAGCCCCATTTCCATCACCGTCAACGGCGAGCCGCGCGTCCTGGACGCCCCGCTCGCCCTTTCCGAGTTCCTGACCTCGGCGGGGCTGGACCTGCGCAAGGTGGCGGTGGAGCGGAACGAGGAGATCGTGCCGCGGTCGGCCTACGGAACCACGGTGCTCGGGCCGGGGGACCAGATCGAGGTTGTGCACTTCATTGGTGGAGGCTGAGGCGATGGATGGGCTGATCGCGGCCGAGAACGGCGTTGCCGATCCCGTGTCTGACTTCTGGGAGGTGGCGGGGCGCCGCTTCCGCTCCCGCCTGGTGGTGGGAACCGGGCGCTACAAGTCGCTGGAGGAGACGGCCGCGGCCATCGAGGCCTCGGGCGCGGAGATGGTGACCGTCGCGGTGCGGCGGGTGAACCTGTCGGATCCCGGCGCGCCCATGCTGCAGGATTTCGTGCCTCCGGACCGCTACACCTACCTGCCCAACACCGCCGGCTGCCACACGGCCAGGGAGGCGGTGCGGACCCTTCGGCTGGCACGGGAGGCCGGGGGCTGGAACCTGGTGAAGCTGGAGGTGCTGGGGCCGCCGCCCTTCCTGTACCCGGACATGCCCGCGACCTTCGAGGCGGCGGAGGCGCTGATCAAGGACGGGTTCGAGGTCATGGTCTATTGCGCGGACGACCCCCTGGCCGCCAAGCGGCTGGAGGAGATGGGCTGCGTGGCCGTGATGCCGCTGGGGGCGCCGATCGGCTCGGGCCTGGGGCTGTCCAACCCCTTCATGCTGCGCTCCATCATCGAGAACGCGCGCGTGCCGGTGCTGGTGGATGCCGGGATCGGGACGGCGAGCGAGGCGGCCCAGGCGATGGAGCTGGGCTGCGACGCCGTGCTGCTGAACTCCGCCATCGCCCATGCGAGGGACCCGGTCCGCATGGCGCGGGCCATGCGGGCGGGGGTGGAGGCCGGGCGGCACGCTTATCTTGCGGGACGGATGCCCCGCAACTACGCCGCCGATGCCTCCAGCCCGATGAGCGGACTGATCCGGTAGAGGCTGCGGTTAGTCCCAGTAAACCGGCAGGCCGGGCAGTTCGCCGTCGTCCTCGGTGGAAAGGCGGGCGGCGCAGAGGATGTCCAGCAGCGTGACGCCCGCCACCGCCGCGATGGCCCATTGGGCGTTGGCGCGCTCCCGCGGGCCGTAGACGGGGGTGCTGGCGAGAAGGGCGAGGTCCATGGCGTCGCCCGCGACGCGCGCCATGAGCAGGGGGGCGGAGGCGGGACTTCCGAGGATGGCCACGCCGTTCGCGACCTCCCGCACGCCGAAGGCACGGATCAGGCCGGTGTGGCGGCGCATGCCGATGGTGCGCGCCAGGTCGCGACCGTAGAGGAACTGCAGCAGGCCGAGGCCAATGCTGAACCAGCCCAGGAAACGCGAGAGCCTCAGGACCTGCATGGGCGAACTCCTCTGCCTTGTGTCAGCCTCTGGAACGCGGCAGGCGGGAAAAGGCTGAGGCACGGCGCGATCAATGCGCGGCGCCGCCCCCTGCCCCGGGCTTGGGCGCCTTGATGAAGAACACGAGAGGGACCGCCAGGGCGAACAGGCCGGCGATCACCACCAGCACGTCGTTGTAGGCGAGGATCAGCGCCTCCCGCGTGAGCATGGCGGAGACGCGGGCCAGGGCGGCGTGGTCGGCGGCCTCGCCGAGGCGCGAGGACAGGGCGCCGGAGATGGCGTCCACCGAGGAGGCGACGCCCGGGCGCGCCCAGTTCACCCCTTCGGATAGGTGCAGGCGGTGGGCGGCGGAGCGGCCGATCACCAGGGTGTTGATCATGGCCAGCCCCACGGCGCCGCCGAGGTTGCGCATGAGGTTGTAGAGGCCGGATGCATTCTTGATCATCGCCGGCGGCAGGGTTCCGAGCGCGAGCTGGTTCACCGGCACCATGGCGAACATGGTGCCGATTCCGCGCAGCGAGAGCGGCAGCCAGAGTTCCCCGAAGGCCGACTGGGCGGTGAGCTGCGCGGTCATCCACATGGCGACGGCGGTCACGCCCATGCCGAAGGCGAGCAGCAGGCGGAGGTCCACCGCGCGCGAGAGGCGCCCGACCACGGGTGCGGCCAGGAACATGGCGAAGCCCGTGATGAACATCGTCTCGCCGATCTGGAGCGAGTTGTAGCCGCGGACGCGCCCGAGAAAGACGGGGATGAGGTAGACGGCGCCGTAGAGGCCGATGCCCACGATAAAGGCGAAGACGCTGCCGAAGGCGAAGTTGGCGTTGCCGTAGGCGCGCAGCTCCACGATCGGGTCCTGCCGGTTGAAGGCGCGCCAGAAGAAGACGAGGGCCGAGACGAGGCAGGCGGCGGCGAAGGCGGCGATGGTCGGGTCGTCCAGCCAGTCCCAGCGGGGCCCCTCCTCCATCACGTATTCCATGCTGCCGAGAAAGACGGCCATGGCGACGAGGCCGGTCCAGTCGAAGCGGCCGAGCAGGCTGCGGTCGCCGCGGTCGATGTCCATGGTGGTCCAGACCACGATGGCGATGAAGATGCCGACGGGGACGTTGATCAGGAACAGCCAGTGCCAGGAGAAGCTCTCGGTCAGCAGGCCGCCCAGCGTCGGGCCGATGGTGGGCGCGAGGGTCGCGGTGAGGCCGATCAGCACGCTGACCGAGGCGCGGCGGGGTCCCTGGAAGAGCAGAAAGGCGGTGGCGAAGACGGTGGGGATCATCGCCCCGCCCAGGAAGCCCTGCGCGGCGCGGGCCGTGATCATCACCGGGAGCGAGGTGGCGGTGGCGCAGGCCAGCGAGAACAGGGTGAACCCCGCCGCCGAGATGGTGAACAGCACGCGGGTGGACAGCAGGCGCGACAGGAAGCCCGAGAGCGGGATCATGACGATCTCCGCAATCAGGTAGGAGGTCTGCACCCAGGATGCCTCGTCGGGGGAGGCAGCGAGGCCAGCCTGGATGTCCGTGATGCTGGCCGAGACGATCTGGATGTCCAGGATCGCCATGAACATGCCGAGCACCATGGTCATGAAGCCGAGGAAGTGCTGGCGGGAGACGGCGCCCGCCGCGGGGGGCGCGGCGGGAAGGCTCCCCGGGCTGGCGGTGGCGGTGGCGGACATGGGGGGGCTCAGTGCCCGCGGATCATCGCCGCGGCGGCGCCAAGGAGGCCGCGGGGGGCGTGCGGATCGTCCCGGGTGTCGACCTCGGCTTCCACCGACAGGCCCGGGCGAAGGTTGCCGACCGGCTGGCCCGGCTCCACCGCGATGCGGACGGGCACCCGCTGGACGATCTTGGTGAAGTTGCCCGTGGCGTTCTCGGGCGGCAGCAGGGAGAACTGGGCGCCGGTGGCCGGGGCCAGGCTCTGCACGGTGCCGTGGAGCGTGCCGCCGGCATCGACGGAAAGCTCCACCGGCTGGCCCTCGCGCAGCCGCCGGAGCTGCGTCTCCTTGAAGTTGGCGGTGACGTAGAGGCGCTCGGCGGGGGGCGAGACGGCGATCAGGTTCTGCCCGGCGCGGACGTGCTGGCCGAGCTGGGCGGCGCGGTTCCCGGCGATGCCCGCGAAGGGTGCGCGGATCGTGGCGTGGTCGAGGTTGGAGTCCGCGAGGGCGAGCGCGGCGCGGGCGGCGTCGCGCCGGGCCACGGCGGACTTCGCCTGGGCATCCAGCACGGGGACGGCGCCGCGGGCCGATTCAAGCCCGGCCTGGGCGACCGCGACCGAGGCCTCGGCGCGGCGCCGGGCGGCGGTGGTGCGGTCCACGGCTTCCCGCGTGCCGAAGCCGGAGGAGGCCAGCGTTCCGGCGCGGCCGGCATCGGTGACGGCGAAGACGCGGTCGGCCTCGGCCTGGGCGATCTGGGACTCGGCGGCGGCGACCTGGGCGACGGCCTGGGCACGCTGGGCGGCCAGCGTGCCGATATTGGCCTCGGCTTCGGCGAGCGCGGCGGCCGCTTGGTCGCGGCGGGCCTGCCAGTCGCGGTGATCCAGCTCGATCAGGGGCTGGCCGGCCTCCACGGGCTGGTTGTCGCCCACCAGGATGCGGGCCACGTCGCCCTCGATGCGCGAGGAGAGCACGGCGATGTCGCCGCCGACATAGGCGTTGTCGGTGGACTGCATGAAGCGGCCGACCTGCCAGTACCAGGTGCCGCCCAGCGCGCCGCCCGCCAGGGCCAGCAGGCCGAGGAGGGGCAGCGCCCGGCGGAAGCGGGAGCGGCGGGGTGGGGCCGTGACGGCGGGGGCTGCCTCGGGCACCGGGTGGGGATCGGCGGCGGCCTTGGCCTGCGGGGCGCTGGAGCGCGGCTCGGGGTCGGGCTGGGTGGAGGTGCGAGCATTCATGATCCGACTGAACCGTTCAGTTCAGTCGGGTAAATGGGCCTGGCCCGCCGTTTTGTCCATGGAAAACTGAACGGTTCAGTATCACCTATCAGCCTGCCCCTGCCGGAGCATCCCGTCTTGTCCGTAGCCCTCACTCCTCCAGCGGAGACCTCCCCCAAGCGTGCCGCCATCCTTGCGGCCGCGGCCCGGCTCTTCATGGCCGGTGGCTATGCCACCGTTTCCATGGATGCGGTGGCCAGGGAGGCCGGTGTCTCCAAGGCGACGCTTTACGCGTACTTCGCGGGAAAGGAGGCCCTGTTCGGCGCCATCGTGGGGGAACGCTGCGCGGCCATCGCGGCCCAGGCGGAGGAGCTCGCGGCCCATGCCGCCTCGGCCGATGGCGCGTTGCGCGAGATGGGGCGGCTCTGGATGCGCTTCCTGCTGGAGCCGGCCAGCATCGCGATCCACCGGATCGTCATCGCGGAATGCGGCCGTTTCCCGGACCTGGCCTCCACCTTCTATGCGGCGGGGCCGGGCGCGGGCCGGGCCTGGCTGATGCGGCGCCTGGCGGAGGAGCAGCGGCAAGGGCGGTTGCGGGCCGATGCCGATTCGGGGGTGGCGGCCGACCACCTGATGGGGCTGATGCGGGGCGAGCTCTACCTCCGCACCATCCTCGGCGGGCCGACTCCGGACGAGGCGGCGAGCAACGCGGTCGTGGACCAGGCGGTGGAGGTGTTTCTGCGGGCCTATGGTGTGGTCGTGCCGTAAAGCGGCCTGCCTGGGCCCGGTTTGGCCGTGCGATCGCCGGGCCGGTCGGCGGTTCGCCCGGCCTGTTTCCGGCTCTGGCAGCCGCCTTGCGGAAAAATCTTGAGCCGGAGCGCGAAGTCCCTTGCATGGGGGGCAGGCGGGGGCTATCTGCCCGCTCAGACGCAGTACGCACGTGCCTCTGGCCCGCAAGGTTACGCAACGACGTCAAGCGTTCTGGCAACCCCCTGCCGCTTCGGACGACCCTCACGACAAAGAGGGTGGAAGGATGCGACGGGGCCATCACTTGGTCGCTGGTTCGTTCGACCGTTCGTCAACCTGAGCATGGCCGTATCGCCCCTGGCGAACGCCTGCCGCCTCATCATGGGGAGGGTGGTGCGATGACTCCGAAGATCGCGCAGTATCTGGCCGATGTTCAACCGGCGACGCCGTGCCTCGTCCTTGACGTGGACCGGGTCGAGGCGAACTACCGGCGCTTGCAGGCGGCGCTGCCGCTGGCCCGCATCTACTATGCCGTGAAGGCCAATCCGGCCGCCGCCATCCTTGAGCGGCTGGCGGGGCTGGGCTCCTGCTTCGACGCGGCCTCCTTCGAGGAGGTGTCGGCGGCGCTGGAGGCCGGCGCGGCGCCGGAAGCGGTGTCCTACGGGAACACCGTGAAGAAGGAGAGCGCCATTCGCGCCGCCTATGCGCGGGGCGTGCGGATGTTCGCCTTCGACTCCGAGGGTGAGCTGGAGAAGCTGGCCCGGTCGGCGCCGGGCTCGCGCGTTTATTGCCGCATCCTCGTCGGCAATGACGGGGCCGAGTGGCCGCTGTCGCGCAAGTTCGGCTGCGAGCTGGAGATGGCGCGCGAGCTGATGCTCCGCGCCGGCGAGCTGGGGCTGGACCCGTTCGGACTGTCCTTCCACGTGGGCAGCCAGCAGATGCACACGACGGCCTATGAGGCGGCGATCGCCAAGGTCGCCATGCTCTTCACCGACCTCAAGCAGGCCGGGGTGAAGGTTCGCATGGTGAACCTGGGCGGCGGCTACCCCGTGCGCTACCGCGCGGAGGTGCCGGAGATCGACGCCTTCGGCTCCGCGATCATGGGGGCCATGGCCGAGCACTTCGGCAATGCCCTGCCCGACATCGTGGTGGAGCCCGGGCGCTTCATCGCGGGGGATGCGGCGGTGGTTTCGGCCGAGGTGGTGCTGGTGTCCCGCAAGTCGAAGGACGATCCGGTGCGCTGGGTGTATCTCGACATCGGGCGCTTCGGCGGCTTGGCCGAGACGGAGGGCGAGGCCATCAAGTATGCCTTCCGCACGCCGCACGATGGCGGGGCGGAGGGGCCGGTGACGATCGCGGGGCCGACCTGCGACAGCACCGACACGCTCTATGAGAAGTCCAACTACCGGCTGCCGGAAAGCCTGGTGCCGGGTGACCGGATCGAGATCCTCTCGGCCGGGGCTTATGTGACGACTTACGCCAGCCAGGGCTTCAATGGTTTCGCGCCATTGGCCGAGCACTACATCTGACGTTGGCGTAAACGGAAGGGGCGCCGCATGGCGCCCCTTCTCGTTTTTGGTTCCAGGCGACGCCTTGTCTCGATTGCTGCAACGCAGGACGGAATCTGCTTTGTTAAGCATGACGTGTCGGTAATAATGCCGCAAAAGACCGGGGGCTTGCGTGGCAGAGTTCTGGGCTGAATGGGGCGCGCTGGCCTATGTTGTTGCGGCGCTCTGGGCGTTCTTCGAGGGTGAGACTTTCGTTCTGGCGGCCTCGGCCGTGGGCGCGACAATGGGGGTGATCGACCCCTTCCTTCTCATGGGCGCGGTGTGGCTGGGATCCTTCCTTGGGGACCAGACCTGGTTCACCCTGGGCCGGCGTTATGGGCCGCGCGTGATGAAGCGCTATCCCAAGGCGGAGGCGAAGATGGCCACCGCCACCTCCATGCTGCTCCAATACGGCACGCTGTTTGTGCTGACCTTCCGGTTTCTTTACGGCATCCGAAACGTGGCGGCCGCGGCCTGCGGGCTGGCGGGCATGGGGAAGCTCCGCTTCGCGGCCCTGAACTTCATCGCGGCCGGCGTCTGGGCGGGCAGCTTCGTCGCGGCCGGCTGGTATCTCGGTGCGCTGATCGGGCCGGAGCGTCTGTTCCACGTCATCGCGGGCGGGGCTCTGCTGGTCCTGGCGGTGGTGCTGTTCCGCCGCTTCTACCGCAGGCGTCGTTCGGCCCGGACGGTTCCGGTCATCTGAGTCCGTCCGGGCCAGGCGGGCCTTGTGCCCGATCGACCATCCGGCTTCAGGAAGCCAGAGCGCAGGGCAAGCGTGCCTTGGGGGCCGCGTGTTCTTGCGCCTGAGGTGGAGCAGGCCGTTCCCGAAGGCGGGACAGGCGGTTTGCCAGAAGCGGTACAGGCACTAGGCTGCATCCCATGGACGAGATCGACCGGAACATCCTGATCGCGGTGCAGCAGGACGGCGCAGCGGGGCTGGCGGAGCTTTCGAAGGTGGCCGGGCTTTCCGTTTCTGCCACCGCCGAGCGGGTGAAGCGGCTGGAGGAGCGTGAAACGATCCGCGGCTGGCACGCGGCGCTGGACCCGGCCGCGGTCGGCTGCGCGCTGCTGTCCTTCGTGATGGTGGGGCTGCGTCCCGGACGGGATGACGGGGCCTTCCGCAAGGCCATGCGCCGGGCGCCTGCCGTGCTGGAGTGCCACGCCGTCAGCGGCCCCTGGGACTACCTGCTGAAGCTGCGCCTGCACGACCTTTCGGGGCTGGAGCGATTCGTGGCCGAGGAGGTTCGGGGACAGACGGGGGTGGAGCGGACGGAGATCATCGTCGCCCTGGCCTCCGCCAAGGAAACGATGATCCTGCCGGTGGCCGAGGCGGACGAGGAGTAGCCCCCCTTCCCCGCCCCGGTGTCGGCCTCCGCCCCGGCTTGCTTGCGTCAGGCGGCCGGGGTGACGCCGGTGGCCAGGGTGCGCTCGTCGGCGCGGGCGTCGTAGGCCAGGCCGCGCTTGAGGGCCCAGATGTTCACGAGCTGGAACAGCGGGGTGAAGGCCAGGTCGTCCATGGCGATCTTCACGGCCTCCTGCAGCAGAGTCTCGCGCGCCTTGTCGTCCAGCGTCGCGGTGGCCCGCTCGGTCAGGGCGTCAAGCGTCGGATTGCTGTAGCGGGCGGTGTTGTTGGTGCCCATGCGCTTGGCGGTGTCGTAGGTGCCGGTGATGTTGACGAGGGTGTAGGAGGCCTCGCCCGTCACGCTGCCCCAGCCGGCAAGGCGGGCGGCGAATTCCTGGCGGTTGCTGCGGACCGAATAGGTGGTCCAGGGCAGGGCCTCCACGCTCGTCTGGATGCCGACGCGCTGCCACATCTGGGCCACTGCCTGGATGGTGCGGGCGTCGTTGGGGTAGCGGTCGTTGGGGCCGTGCAGGGTGAGCTTGAAGCCCTGGGGGAAGCCGGCTTCGGCGAGCAGGGCCTTGGCGCGCTCGGCATTGAAGGGGTTCGGCTTGACCTCGGGGTTGTAGGAGTAGGAGCCGGGGGGCAGCCACTGGCCGGTGGGGGCGGCGGTGCCTTCCATGACCTGGCGGCAGAGGGCCTCGCGGTTGATGGCGAGCGACAGCGCCTGGCGGACGCGGAGGTCGTTGAAGGGATTCTTCGCGAGGGGCTGGCCGGCATTGTCCGTCACGAAGGGCACGGCGCCTTCGCGCGAGCGGTCGAAGGTGAGGTAGATCACGCGCACGCCCTGGACCTCGGCCAGCGCCACGCGGCTCTCGCGGCGGAGGCGGGCGAGGTCGCTGGTGGGGACCTGGTCGATCAGGTCCACGTCCCCCGCCAGGAGGGCGGCGGTGCGGGCGCTGTCATTGCCGATGAAGCGGTAGGACACGCGGGCCCAGGGCTGCTTGGGTCCGAACCAGTCGTCGTTGCGGACGAGTTCGGTGCGGTCCCCGGGGGCATAGGAGACCACCTTGTAGGGGCCGGTGCCGATGGCCGCCTTGCCCGAGTTGTAGTCCTCCGTGCCGGCATTCGCCCCGGCGTGGCGGGAGACGACCGCGACCGAGCCGAGGTCCGTGGGCAGCAAGGGCGAAGGGGCGGCGGTGTGGAAGCGCACCGTGAGGGGGTCCACCACCTCGGTGCGCTGGATGGCACGGACGAAGCCGCCGAAGCCGCCCGGCGAATTCGGGACGTTGGGCGCGCGCTCGATCGTGAAGGCGACGTCGTCCGCGGTGAAATCGCGGCCGTCATGCCACTTCACGCCGGGGCGGAGCTTGAACTCCCAGACCTTCTCGGAAACGGGGGTCCAGGAAAGGGCGAGGCCGGGGACGAGGCGGGTCTGGGCGTCGCGCTCCACCAGCCGGTCGAAGACGTGCATCGACAAGCTGTTGTTGGGGGAGGCGTTGTAGAAGTGCGGGTCGAGCGAGGTGACGGCGCCGCCGATGCCGATGGTGAGCGGGCGGGCAGCGGGCGCGGCCGCGCCCTGGGCCGTGGCGAGGGATGGCGCGAGGCCACCGGTGATGGCGGCCAGTGCCGCCGGGGCGGTCACGAAGAGACGCCGGCCGATGGGCTTGGTCATCTGAAGCTCTCCCTTTTGTAATCCTTCGGGGGCGCAAACTAGCGGCAGGGTGAGCGGACTGCTAGAAGGGGTGCCTGGGAAGGCGCCATCGGGAAATCCGGGGGAACTGAATGCGGCATGTAGCACAGGCGGCCCTGGCCGCCTGCCTGTCGTCGTTTGCGTTGGGAGGCATCCTTCCGGCGGCTGCCCAGACGCTGAATCTGGCGGTGGGCGCTCCGGTCACATCGCTTGACCCGCACTACCACGCGCTGTCGCCGAACTACGCGGTGGCGGACATGCTGTTCGACAGCCTGACGAGCTTCGACGCGCGGGCGCGGGTGGTGGCACGGCTGGCGGAAAGCTGGCGGCCCGTGGCCGAGGACGTGTGGGAGTTCAAGCTCCGCCCCGGCGTCACCTTCCACAACGGGAACGCCTTCACGGCGGAGGACGTGGCCTTCACCGTGGCGCGGGTGCCGACGGTGCCGAACAGCCCGTCTTCCTATGGCATCTACACGCGGGCGATCCGACGGGTGGAGGTGATGGACCCGCTGACGGTGCGCTTCCACACCAGCGGCCCTTACCCGCTGCTGCCGGTGGACCTGGCGCAGGTGGAGATGCTGGACAGCGAGACGCATGCGAACCCGCTGACGGAGGAGTTCAACTCCGGCAAGCTGGCCATCGGCACGGGGCCGTTCCGGGTGATGGCCCACCGCAACGGCGACCGGATCGAGTACGCGCGCAACGATGCCTATTTCGGCGACCGGCCGCACTGGGCGCGGGTGAGCTACCGGATGATCACCAACGACGCGGCGCGCACGGCGGCGCTGCTGTCGGGCGACGTGGACTTCATCGACCAGGTGCCGACCAGCGACATCGCGAAGCTGCGCGGCGATGCGCGGGTGCAGATCAGCGAGATCGACGGGCTGCGGCTGATCTTTCTGGCGCTGGACCATTCGCGGGAGGCGGCCTCCCCCTTCGCGATGGGGGAGGATGGGCGGCCCCTGCCCCGCAACCCGCTGAAGGACGTGCGGGTGCGGCGGGCGCTGTCCATGGCGATCGACCGCGGGGCCATTGCCGAGCGCGTGATGGAGGGGGCGGCGACACCGGCCGCGCAGTTGCTGCCGGCGGGGGCCTTCGGTTCCATCCCCGGGCTGGTGGCGCAGCGGGGCGATCCGGATGGCGCCCGGCGGCTGCTCGCGGAGGCCGGCTATCCCAACGGCTTCCGCCTGACCCTGCACGGGCCGAACGACCGCTACATGAACGACGCGCGGATCATCCAGGCGATCGGGCAGATGTGGACGCGCGCCGGGGTGCGGACGAGCGTGGAGGCGCAGCCCTGGGCCACCTTTGTGGGGAGGGCGGGGCGGCAGGAGTTGTCGGCCATGCTGGTGGGCTGGGGGACGTCCTCGGGCGAGGCATCGAGCCCGCTGCGGTCGCTGCTCGCGACCTTCAACGCCCAGCGGGGCTTCGGCGGATCGAACCGCGGGCGCTACAGCAACCCGGCGATGGACGCGGCCATGGACGAGGCGCTGCGCACGCTGGACGACGAGAAGCGCGAGGCGTTGCTGCGCGAGGCCACGCGGATCGCGATGGAGGATGTCGGGATCATTCCGGTCCACATCCAGAAGAACGTCTGGGCCATGCGCCGCGGGTTGCGGCACGAGGCGCGGGCGGACGAGCTGACGCGGGCGCAGGACGTGCGCCCGATGCAGCCTTGAGAGCGAGGGATGGCGAGGGATGCGCATGAAAAAGCTGCTGCTCGGTGCGACCGTGGCGCTCGGGACCCTGGCGGGCGGTGCGGCCTGGGCGCAGACGCTGACCATGGCGGTGGGCGCGCCGGTGACCTCGCTGGACCCGCACTACCACCAGCTTTCGCCCAACAACGCCGTGTCGGACATGATCTTCGACAAGCTGGTGAACACGGACGGGCAGTCCCGGATGATCCCGGGGCTGGCGACGGAGTGGCGGGTGGTCGGCCCGACGGTCTGGGAGTTCAAGCTTCGGCCGGATGTCCGCTTCCACAACGGCAGCGCCTTCACCGCCGAGGACGTGGCCTTCACCATCGCGCGGCTTCCCAACGTGCCGAACAGCCCGGCCTCCTATGCCGTTTATTCGCGCCCGATCACGCGGGTGGAGGTGGTGGACCCGCTGACGGTGCGCTTCCACACGGCCCAGCCCTATCCGCTGTTGCCGCTGGACATGACCAACGTGCGGATCCTGGACAAGGAAACGCATGAGCGGGCGGCCACGGAGGACTTCAACGCGGTGCGGGCCGCGGTGGGAACCGGGCCGTACCGAGCGGTGAGCTACCGCAACGGGGACCGGATCGAGTTCGCGCGGAACGACGCCTATTGGGGGCCGAAGCCCGCCTATGAGCGCGTGAACTATCGCATGATCACGAACGACGCCTCCCGCACGGCCGCCCTGCTGGCGGGGGATGTGGACTTCATTGACCAGGTGCCGACCACCGACCTGTCGAAGCTGCGGAACGATCCTCGGGTCGCGCTGAGCGAGACGGTGGGGCTGCGGCTGATCTTCCTCGGGCTGGACCACCTGCGGGCGGCGAACGAGAACTCGCCCTTCATCACCGACAACGACGGCAAGCCGCTGGGGCGGAACCCGCTGCGCGACGTGCGCGTGCGGCGGGCGCTGTCCATGGCGGTGGACCGGCAGGCCATCGTGGAGCGGCTGATGGAGGGGGCGGCGACGCCGGCCGGGCAGTTCCTGCCACCGGGGGTGACCGGCCACGTGCCGGACGTGCAGCCCACGCGCTACGACCCCGAGGGGGCAAGGCGGCTGCTGGCCGAGGCGGGCTATCCGAACGGGTTCCGCATGCAGCTCAACGGGCCGAATGACCGCTACATCAACGACGGGCGGATCATCCAGGCGATCGGGCAGACCTGGACGCGCATCGGCGTGCGGACGGCGGTGGAGGGGCAGACCTGGTCGGTCTTCGTCGGCCGGGCCGCGCGGTCCGAGCTCTCCGCGCATCTGATCGGCTGGGGGTCGAACCCCGACGGGTCACACCCGCTTCGCAACATCCTCGCGACGGTGAACGCCGAGAAGGGCTGGGGCGCCTCCAACCGCGGACGCTACTCGAACCCCGAGGTGGACCGGCTGCTCGAAGCGTCGCTGACGGAGCTGGACGAGGAGAAGCGGCAGAAGCTGGTGCTGGACGCCGAGCGGATCGCGGCCGAGGACGTGGCGGTGATCCCGATCCACATCCAGACGAACATCTGGGCCATGCGGCGCGGACTGCGGCACGATGCTCGCAATGACGAATTGTCCCGCGGGCAGGACGTGCGGCCGGCGGGGCCTTGAGCCTCGTTTCGGCCGGCTGGTCTTGACGGAGGCGGGGACGTTGACCGAAAGGGATAGGGCATGAGCGTTTACCTTTTGCGCCGGCTTATCCAGGCCGCGCTGGTCATGCTGGCCATGTCCGTCATCGTCTTCGTGGGCGTCTACGCCATCGGCGATCCCGTGGAGATCCTGATCTCCCCGGATGCCGACCAGGCGGAGAAGGCGCGCGCGATCGCGGCGCTTGGCCTCGATAAGCCCTTGTGGGAGCAGTATCTTTCCTTCCTGTCGAACGCGCTGCGGGGCGACCTCGGGCGCTCCTTCGTGTTCAACGAGCCGGCGTTGCAGCTGATCGGGCAAAGGGCGCCGGCGACGCTGGAACTCGCCTTCGGGGCCACGATCCTCGCGATTCTGGTGGGGCTGCCGCTCGGGCTTTATGCGGGGTTGCGGCCGAACGGGGCCGGAGCGAAAGCGATCATGGCGGGCTCCATCCTCGGCTTCTCCCTGCCGACCTTCTGGGTGGGGCTGATGCTGATCATGGTGTTTGCCGTGCAATTGGGCTGGTTGCCCTCCACGGGGCGGGGCGAAACGGCGGAGTTCCTGGGGATGCGATGGTCCTTCCTGACCTGGGACGGGCTGCGGCACATGGCCATGCCGGCGCTGAACCTCGCCCTGTTCAAGATCAGCCTCGTCATCCGCCTGACCCGCGCCGGCGTGCGGGAGACCATGCTGATGGATTACGTGAAGTTCGCGCGCGCCAAGGGCCTTTCGCCCCAGCGGGTGATCGGGGTGCACGTGTTCAAGAACATCCTGATCCCCGTGGTGACGGTGGTGGGGCTTGAGCTGGGCTCCACCATCGCTTTCTCGGTGGTGACGGAAAGCGTGTTCGCCTGGCCGGGCATGGGCAAGCTGATCATCGACAGCATCAACGTGCTCGACCGGCCGGTGATCGTCGCCTACCTCATGAGCATCGTCCTGATGTTCATCGTCATCAACCTCGTGGTGGACCTGCTCTACTCGGTCCTCGACCCGCGGGTGCGGCTGGAGAGCAAGGGATGAGCGCGACCACCGCAGGGCCGGCGCCCACCGCCGCGCCCGCCAAGGCGCCGAAGGTCGAGACGCCGTTCCGGCGCTTCGTCTCCGAGTTCTTCGAGAGCAAGATCGCGACGGGGGCGCTGCTGGTCTTCGTCTGCATCGTGCTGGTCGCGGTGCTGGCGCCCGTGATCTCGCCGCAGAACCCCTATGACCTCGCGCAACTCGACATCATGGACGGGCGGCTGGAGCCGGGGTCGCGCAACGCCGACGACACCATGACCTACTGGCTCGGCACCGACGACCAGGGCCGGGACATGCTGTCGGGCATCATGTACGGGCTGCGAATCAGCCTGATCGTGGGCGCGGGATCGGCCATAGCGGCGGCGCTGATCGGGGCCTCGCTGGGGATGCTCGCGGCCTATGCGGGCGGGCGGACCGACACGGTGATCATGCGGCTGGTGGACCTCCAGCTTTCCTTCCCGACCATTCTTTCGGCGCTGATGATCCTGGCCTTCCTGGGCAAGGGGATCATGAACGTGGTCTTCGCGCTGATCGTGGTGGAATGGGCCTATTACGCGCGTACGGTGCGCGGCACCGCCCTGGTGGAGCGGCGGCGGGAGTATATCGAGGCGGCGCAGTGCCTGGCGCTGCCGACGCGGCGGATCATCTTCCGCCACCTCCTGCCCAACTGCATGCCGCCGCTGATCGTGGTGGGGACCATCCAGATCGCCCGCGCCATCGCGCTGGAGGCGACGCTCTCCTTCCTCGGCCTCGGCGTGCCGATCACGGAGCCCTCGCTCGGGCTGCTGATCGCCAATGGCTACGAGTACATGCTGTCCGGCAAGTACTGGATCTCCTTCTATCCGGGCATCGCGCTGCTGATCACGATCGTCTCCATCAACCTGGTGGGCGACCATCTGCGCGACGTCCTCAACCCCCGGCTGAAGAAGTAACGTGCAGCCCAATATCCCCGCCTCCGCCGCCCCGCCCACCCTGCAGGTGCGGAACCTGCGGACGCATTTCTTCACGCGCGCCGGCGTGGTGCCGGCGGTGAACGACGTGTCGTTCAACGTCGGGCGCGGGAAGGTGCTCGGGCTTGTGGGCGAATCCGGTTCCGGCAAGACCGTGACCGGCTTCTCCATCATGCGGCTGGTGGACGAACCCGGGCGGATCGTGGGGGGCGAGATGCTCTTCGGCGGGCGCGACCTCGTGCGCGCCTCGGAGGAGGAGATGAGGGCGATCCGGGGGAACCGGATCGCGATGATCTTCCAGGACCCGATGATGACGCTGAACCCGGTCCTCCGCATCGACACGCAGATGATCGAGACGATGCAGGCGCACCGGAAGATCAGCCACGACGACGCGCGGCAGCGGGCGCGGGACACGCTGGGGATGGTGGGCATCCCCTCCCCGGACGAGCGGCTGAAGGCTTATCCGCACCAGTTCTCGGGCGGCATGCGCCAGCGCGTCGCCATCGCGATCGCGCTCTTGCACGAGCCGGAGCTGATCGTGGCGGACGAGCCGACGACGGCGCTGGACGTGACGATCCAGGGGCAGATCCTGGCGGAGGTGCAGAAGCTGGCGGCGAACACCGGGACATCCATCATCTGGATCACGCACGACCTTTCGGTGGTGGCCGGGCTCGCCGACGACATCGCCGTGATGTACGCGGGGAAGATCGCGGAATACGGCGCGGTGGACGACGTGCTGGACCAACCGCTGCATCCCTACACGCACGGGCTGCTGGGCTCCGTGCCCAGCCGCAACAAGCGGGGGCAGCCGCTGCTGCAGATCCCGGGGATGACCCCTTCCCTGCTCAACCTGCCGGTGGGATGCCCCTTCCGCACGCGCTGCCCGCGGGCGGCGGAGGTTTGCGCGCAGGACCCGCCGATGGCCGAGATCCTGCCCGCGCATGAGGCGCGCTGCTTCCGGCCGCATCTCGAGGAAGCGGGAGTGGCCGCATGAGCGCGACGGTTGATGCCCCGAAGGCCTTCGCGCGTGGCGCGGATGCGGAGAAGCTGATCGAGGTGGTGGGGGTATCCCGCCGCTTCGCCAAGCGCCTGGATTTCGCGGGAAAGATCGCGGCCAAGCTGGGCGCGCCCCTGCGCGACGAGGTGGTGCACGCCGTCGACAACGTGGACCTGACCATCCGCAAGGGCGAGGTGGTGGGACTGGTGGGCGAATCCGGCTGCGGCAAGTCCACGCTCGGGCGGATGGTGGCGGGGATCCTGCCGCCCTCGGACGGAACGATCATCTGGAAGGGGCGCGACCGCACGGGGCTGAACGCGAAGGACGCGCGGGCGGCGATGCTGCAGGCGCAGATGATCTTCCAGGACCCGATGTCCTCGCTCAATCCGCGGCTGAAGGTGGCGGAGATCATCGGCGAGGCGCCGCTGTATCATGGGCTGACCACGCGGGCGGGCCTGTCCGCCTATGTGGACGAGCAGATGCGGCGGGCGGGGCTCGATCCCGTGTTCAAGGCCCGCTACCCCCACCAGTTCTCGGGCGGGCAGCGGCAGCGGATCGGGATCGCGCGGGCGCTGGCGGTGCAGCCGGAGTTCCTGGTCTGCGACGAATCGGTCGCGGCGCTGGACGTGTCGATCCAGGCGCAGGTGCTGAACCTGTTCATGCGGCTGCGGCAGGAGCTGAACCTCACCTATCTGTTCATCTCCCACGACCTCGGCGTCGTGGAGCACCTGAGCGACCGGGTGGTGATCATGTATCTCGGGCGCGTGGTGGAGGAGGCGGCGACGGAGACGGTGTTCGCCCGCGCCAACCATCCCTACACGCAGTCGCTGCTGGCGGCGGTGCCGAAGATCGAGGCGCGCAAGAAGGCCTTCGCCACGGTGAAGGGGGAGATCCCCTCCCCGCTCAACCCGCCGGCGGGCTGCCACTTCCATCCGCGCTGCCCGCATGCCTTCGACCGCTGCCGGGTGGAGATCCCCGCGCTGAAGGAGGTGGCGCCCGGGCACCGCAGCCGGTGCCACCTGAACGACCTGCCGGACCATGGCGGGATGCCCGTCTGATGCGCGCGGCGCTGGTGCTGCTCGCGCTGCTGGGCCTCGCGGCCTGCGAGCAGCGGGAGGGGTCGCGCGGGGCCTATGTCGGTGGTAGTGGCGGCTTCAACAGCCTTCGCTGAGGAAACGCCATGAGCCGCTTCGCCTTCGACCACGTGCACCTGCGCAGCCCCGATCCGGACGCGACGGCGGCCTGGTTCGTGGAGCACTTCGACTGCACGCAGAAGGGGCGGAACGAGGGGCCTTCGAGCCTTCGGGTGATGCTCGACCTCGGCGGCGTCGACATCTTCATCGACCGGGTGCCCGCCTCCACGCCGGGCAATCCGCCTGCGCCTTTCCTGGGGATCGAACACCTGGCGGTGGCCGTGAGCGGCATTGACGCGATCATCGAGGAAATGCGGGCCAAGGGCGTGCGCGTGGTGATGGAGCCGAACGATGTGCGGCCGGGCACGCGGATCGCCTTCGTCGAAGGGCCGGAGAACGTGCGGGTGGAGCTGCTCCAGCGGAGCTAGGCGTCGTCCAGCACGAGGAAGAGGTCGGTGTCGCCGGTGTCCTCGCCGGCGGCGGTCAGCAGGGCGTGGGCCTGGCCGCGATGATGGGTCTGGTGGTTGAAGAGGTGCGTCACCAGCAGGGCGCGGGGGCGCGTGACCTCGCGCCCGGCGGCGCCGCTGTACCAGGTGAGATCGCCGGCCAGCCATTCGGGTGAGAGGCGGCCTGTCCACTCGGTGATGCGGGCGTCCATGGCCACGCGCTTGCTGGCCAGGGCGTCGAAGTCGGGCTCCAGGCCGGTGCTGGCCTGGCCGCCGCCGACCGGGGGCTTCTCGCCGCCGTCGAAGCGCGACATCCACTGCATGTCGCCCCAGAGAAGGTGGTTCAGCGTGCCGTGGAGGCTGCCGAAGAAGGCGCGGCGGTTCTCGCGCCGTGCCGCATCCGGCAGGCGGGCGGCCGCGGCAAAAAGGCGGCGATTCATCTCCGCGTTGTAGGCCGCCATCATCCGGCACCAGCCTGGCGTGATCATCAGGGCCGCTTCCAGAAGAAGACCGTGTCCAGGGGCTTGCGGTCGTGGCCGAGCGCGTAGCCGGGCACGCGGCCGGTCTCCTGCCAGCCGAGGGCGCGGTAGAGGCGCTCGGCGGGGCCACCGGCCTCGGTGTCCAGCACGAGGAGGCTGCGGCCGGTGCCGCGGGCGGTCTGCTCGGCGCGGCGGATGAGGGCGCGGCCGATGCCGCGGCGGCGGAAGGCGGGGTCCACCAGCACCTTCGCGACCTCGGCCCGGTGCGGGGCGTTGGGTTGCTGGGCGAGGACGAGCTGCACGGTGCCGGCGAGCTGGCCGTCGCACCAGGCGCCGAGCAGGACCTTGGCGCCGGTGGCCACGTCCGCCGAGACGCCGCGCCAGAAGGCGCGGGCGACCTCCGGTGAGAGGGGCGGCAGGTAGGAGACGGAGGCGCCGGCCGCGACGCAGGCGACGAGGATCTCGGCCAGGCGGCGCTCGGCGCTGGCCGCGGCGGCGGCGTCCAGCACCTCCACCACCACGCCGGTCGCGGGCTTGGCGTAGCGGAACTCGAGGGAGTTGGAGATGTCGTCGAGGATGCGGATGGAGCCGGCGCGGACGTAGCCGCGCTTCTCGTAGAAGCGGTGCGCGGCCTCGAAGCGGGTGTCGGTCCAGAGGATCATGCGCTTGGCGCCGTGGGCGACGGCATGGGCCTCGGCGCGATCCAGCAGGGCATGGGCGAGGCCGGTGCCGCGGGCGGATTTCGCGACGTACATGCGGCCGATCTCCCAGGCCTCGTCGTCGTCGCGCAGCGGGCGGGTGGCGACCATGCCGACGATGGTTCCGTCCGTCTCGGCGGCCCAGAGGGCGCCCCCCACCTTGTCGAAATGGGTGGCCAGCGCCCGGAGCTCGGGGACCTCGGCGTCCACGTCGAGGACGCAGTTGGGGTATTCGGCCCAGGCGTCGCCGATCAGGCGGATGAAGCCATCCGCGTCGGCATCCTTGCCCCGGCGGATGGCGGGGGTCACGACAGGGCCTGGCAGAAGGACTGGATGCGCGAGCAGGCCTCGCGGAGCGTTTCCGTGTCCGTCGCGTAGGAGAGGCGGATATAGGGGCTCATCGCATAGGCGGTGCCGGAGACGGTGGCGACGTGGTTCTCCTCCAGCAGGGCCATGGCGACGTCCTCGTCGGTTTCCAGGCGGCGGCCGCCGGCGGTGGTGCGGCCGAGGAGGCCGGCGACGCTGGGATAGACGTAGAAGGCGCCCTCCGGGCGGTGGCACTGCAGGCCCGGCGCCTGGTTCAGCATCTCCACCACGAGGTCGCGGCGGGCGCGGTAGAGGGCGCGGCGCTCCTCCACCTGATCCTGCGGGCCGTCGAGGGCGGCGATGGTGGCGGCCTGGGCGACGGTGGCGATGCCATTCGTCGTTTGGCTCTGCATGTTGGTCATGGCCTTGATGAGCGCGCGCGGGCCGCCGCAGAAGCCGACGCGCCAGCCGGTCATGGCATAGGTCTTGGAGGCGCCGCTGACGGTGAGCACGCGGTCACGCAGGCCGGGCTCGACGGCGGCGATGCTGTGGAAGCCGGTCTCGACGTAGGAGATGTGCTCGTACATCTCGTCCGACATCACCCAGACATGGGGGTGGCGCATCAGCACGGCGGCGAGCGCGGCCACCTCGTCGCGCGTCAGCGCCGCGCCGGAGGGGTTGTTGGGGAAGTTCAGCACGACCCATTTCGTGCAGGGCGTGATGGCGGCGTCGAGGTCCTCGGGGCGCAGCTTGAAGCCATTGTTCTGCGGGCAGGGAACCAGCACGGGCTTGCCGCCGGCGAGCTTGCCGATATCGGCATAGGCGGACCAGAAGGGCGTGGGGATGACGATTTCGTCGCCCGCATCCACGGTGGCGAGGATGCCGTCCAGGATGACCTGCTTGCCGCCGTTGCCGATCATGATCTCGTCGAGCGCGTAGTCGAGGCCGTTCTCGCGACGGAACTTGCGCTGCACGGCTTCCTTCAGCTCGGGCCAGCCGTCATTGGGCGGGTACTTGGTCTTGCCGGCGAGCGCGGCCTCGTGGGCGGCCTCGATGGCGTGGGGTGGGGTGGCGAAGTCGGGCTCGCCGATGGTGAGGCTGATGACCTTGTGGCCGGCCTCGCGCAACTCCCGCGCGCGGATGGACATGCGGGAGGAGCCGGAGAGGGTGATCTCCTGCAGCCTCTGGGCGAGGGCGGGCATGGGATGCGTTCCAGTCTGGGCCCGGCATGGGCCATGCTTTAGGGGGCGGAAACTAGGGCCAGGGGGCCATCGCGCCAACCCCGGCGTCAGGGCGGCAGGCCGCGCTCGCGCAGCATGGCGGCCACATGGTCGGTGAAGGCGCGAACCTTGGGCACCATCAGGCGGTTGGTGGGATAAACCGCGAAGATGCCGCTGGCCGGCGTCTCGCAACCGGGCAGGACGTATCGCAGGGCACCCGAGGCCAGGGCATCGGCCACTGCCCAATCGGGAATCGCGGCGATGCCGATGCCGGCCAGGGCGGCGGCGCGGAGTGATTCGGCGTTGTCGGTCAGCAGCACCGGACGCACCGGCACGGCTTCCGCGCCCAGGCGCCAGGTGTCGCGCCAGGACAGCGGGGCGAAGCCGATGCAGCGATGGCGCGCGACGTCCTGCGGCGCGGCCGGGAAGCCGTGCTGGGCGAGGTAGGCAGGCGAGGCCACGATCACGACCCGCGACGTCGCCAGGCGGCGGACCACGAGCCCGGGCGCCGGGGCCTCGGCCACGCGGATTGCGAGATCGAAACCGTCCTCGACCAGGCGGACGGCGCCGGCGGACTCGACCAGGTCGATTTCAATGGCTGGGTGGCGGGCCAGGAAGGCGGCGAGGCCGGGCATGAGGTGGCGCGCGGTGAAGCATTCCGGCGCCGCGATCCGCAGGCGGCCGGCCGGGGCTTCCCCCAGGGCCTGGGCCTCCAGCCTCGCGGCCTCCTCCTCCCGCAGCAGCAGGAGACAGCGCGCGTAGAAGGCCCGGCCAGCCTCGGTGGGCTGCACCTTGCGCGCGCCGCGGTCCAGCAGGCGGACGCCGAGACGGTCCTCAAGGGCGCGGACCGTCTCGCTGACCGAAGACTTGGCCGTTTGCAGGCGCTCGGCGGCGGCGGTGATGCTGCCGGTCTCCACCACCCGGGCGAAGGCTTCGATTCCAAGGAAGGCCCGCATGGGAGCATTGTTCGCCGGGGCGAACGGGCTGTCCAGAACCGGGTGCTGCCATGCGCGCGCACCGTGCCGCACCCTGCCGGCGCGGGATGGAGCCCGCACCAGGAAAGGGAGATGGCGATGTTGGATGCGGTGGGCCAGCAGCCGAGGCCGGTGGGCCGGCTGGCGGCGGGGGACGGCGAGGCATTGGACGTGTTCGGCGCCGCCATGGTGGTCAAGGCGGAGCCGCGCCTGTCCGGCTTCTTCCTGGGCGAGCACCTCGTGCCACCGGGCTTCGGCGTGCCGCCGCACGTCCATGCGGAAGACGAGGAGGTGTTCTACGTGCTGGAGGGGGAGCTGACAGTGTTCGACGGCACGGCGGAGACGCGGCTTGGTGCCGGAGGGAGTGCCACGCTGCCTGCGGGCTCGCGCCATGGCTTCCGCAACGCCACGGCGGCGGTCGTGCGCTTTCTGGTGATGGCCTGCCCCGGCGTGCAGAGCCTGGAGATGTTCCGCCACTTCGACCGGGCGGCACGGGCGGCGCCCGGCGGCCTGACGCCGCCGGAGATCGTGGCGATCTGCGCGCGCCACGGCGTCAGCATGGGCTGAGCGGAAGCGGGAAAGGCCGCAGCGGCCTTTCCCGGCGCGGCCTCAGTGCAGGCCCTGGCAGAAGCGCTGGATGCGCTCGCAGGCGGCCTTCAGCTGGTCGTCGGCGGCCGCGTAGGAGATGCGCATGTAGCCGGGGAAGAGGAAGGCCGAGCCGTGGACGGTGGCGACGCCCTCCTCCTCCAGCAGGGCGAGGACGAAATCCTCGTCGGTCTTCAGCACCTTCCCGCCCTTGGTGGTCTTGCCGAGGCAGCCGGTGACGGAGGGGAAGACGTAGAAGGCGCCCTCGGGCGTGTTGCAGTGGATGCCCGGCGCCTGGTTCAGCATGGACACCACGAGGTCGCGGCGGCGCTCGAAGGCCTGGCGCATCGTCTCCACCGTGTCCTGCGGGCCGTTCAGCGCCTCGACGCCGGCAGCCTGGGTGATGGAGGAGGTGTTGGAGGTGGACTGGCTCTGCAGCTTGTCCATCGCCTTGGCCAGCGCCGCCGGGGCGCCGGCATAGCCCAGGCGCCAGCCCGTCATGGCATAGGCCTTGGACAGGCCGTTCATCGTGACGGTGCGGTCGCGCAGCTTCGGCTCCACCTCGACAACGGTCGCGAACGTGAAGCCGTTGTAGACGAGCTTCTCGTAGATATCGTCGGTGAAGACCCAGACGTTGGGATGGCGCAGGAGCACGTCGGTGAGGGACTTCAGTTCCTCCGCCGTGTAGGCCGCGCCCGTGGGGTTGCAGGGGTTGTTCAGCATGAACCACTTGGTGCGCGGGGTGATCGCGGCCTCAAGCTGGTCGGCGGTGATCTTGAAGCCCTGGTTCGGCCCGGCTTCGACGATCACGGGCGTGCCGTCGGCGAGTGCCACGATGTCGGGGTAGGAGACCCAGCAGGGGGCGGGGATGATGACCTCGTCGCCCTTGTCGAGCGTCGCGACCATGGCGTTGAAGATGACCTGCTTGCCGCCGGTGGAGACGACGATCTCCTCCACCTTGTAGTCCACGCCGTGGTCGCGCCGGAACTTGTCGGCGGCGGCCTGGCGCATGGCCTTGGTGCCGGAAACGTCGGTGTAGCGGGTCTCGCCGGCCTCGATCGCGCGGATGGCCGCGTCCTTCACGTTGCGCGGGGTCTCGAAATCGGGCTCGCCGGCCGAGAGGCTGATGATGTCCCGCCCCGCCGCCTTCATCTCCCGCGCCTTGGTGGAGATGGCGATGGTCTGGGAGGGGGAGATCTTGTTCAGGCGCTCGGCGGTGAGGGTCATCTGTCTCGGACTTCGAGTTGAAAACGCGGCGGACCCTAATGCGCCCGCGCGCCCGGCGGAACCGCCGATCGGCGCATTCCTGTTCCGATTTTCAGTCGCGCGGCCGCAACAACCAGCCGATGGCGGCGAGCGCCACCCCCGCGGCGGCGAGAAGGAGGGTGGCGAGCGCGTTCACCTCCGGCGTCATGCCCAGGCGGAGCATGGAGAAGAGGGCCACCGGCAGGGTGGTGCCGGCGGGGCCGGAGACGAAGGAGGCGAGCACCACGTCGTCCAGCGAGAGGGTGAAGGCGAGGAGCCAGCCGGCGGCCAGGGCCGGGACCATCAAGGGCAGGGTGATGGTGGCGAAGGCGGTGGCCGGGCCGGCGCCGAGGTCGCGCGCGGCTTCCTCCAGGTCGCGCTCGCCCGAGGCGAGGCGGGACTGGACGACGACGGCGACATAGGCGGTGCCGAGCGTGGCATGGGCGAGGAGGACGGTGAGGGCGCCGCGGCCCTCCGGCCAGCCCGTGGCGCCTTCCAGCGCGACGAAGAAGAGGAGGAGGGAGAGGCCGGTGACGACCTCGGGCAGGACCAGGGGGGCGCCGGCCAGGGCACCGAAGGCCGCGCGGCCGGCGAAGGGGCCGTGGCGGGCGAGGACCCAGCCGGTGGCGCCGCCGAGGAGGACGGCGAGGGTGGCGGCGCCGGCAGCAACGCGGAGTGAGAGCCAGGCGGCCTCCAGCAGGCGGTCGTTGGCCGCCAGCGCCGCGAACCAGCGCGTGGAGAAGCCACCCCAGCGGAAGGGGACGGGATCGGCGGAGAAGGCGTAGGCGACGAGCAGCGCCACGGGCAGCCAGAGGAAGGCGATGCCGGCCCACATGGCCGCGCGCAGCCAGCGGGGGATCATGCGGAGCGGCCCAGGCGCTGGAAGAGGATGATGGGGCCGATCAGCAGGGCGAGAAGCGCGAGCGCGAGCGCGGAGGCGACGGGCCAGTCGCGGTTCTGGAAGAATTCCTGGAACAGCACGCGGCCGACGAGCGTGGCGTCGGCGGGGCCGAGGAGCTCGGGGATGACGTATTCGCCGGCCGCCGGGATGAAGACGAGGAGGAAGGCGGCGGCCAGGGCGGGGAGGAGTTGCGGCAGGGTGATGGAAAGGAAGGCGTGGCCCGGGGTGGAGCCGAGATCCGCGGCGGCCTGTTCCAGCACCGGGTCCAGCCGCGTGGCGGCGGCGAAGATCGGAAGGACGGCGAAGGGCAGGTAGGCGTGGACCATGCCGAGCAGCATGGCGCCGTCCGAGTAGAGCAGCGGCAGGGGCTGCTCGATCCAGCCGAGCGCGCGCAGGGTCGAGTTGATCCAGCCCTCGTCCCGCAGCAGGCCGATCCAGGCGCCGATGCGGATGAGGAAGCCGGTCCAGAAGGGCAGCAGCACGGCGCCGAGCAGCGCGTTGCGGGCGCGGCCGGCGCGGGCGATGGCGATGCCCATGGGGGTGGCGAGCAGCAGGCAGAGGCCGGCGGTGAGGGCGGCGACAACCAGGGACTGGGCGAGGGCGTCGCGGTAGTGCGGGTCCTCGGCCAGCAGGCGGAGGTTCTCGGGGTTGGCTCCCTCCCCGGCCCATGGCGGGCTGTAGGGGGGCACGCCCTCGGCCTGCCAGGACAAGGCCATGACGGCCACCAGCACCAGGGGGGCGGCCACCAGGAGCATGAGCCAGGCGGCGGGGACGAGGCGGAGAAGGGCCTTCATTCGGCGAGCGGGATCACGGCTTCGGCGTCCCAGGCCA
>Ga0210040_10000870_pt1 | contig 48219 bp, 1 predicted proteins | sample CryGeyCG12114_NA_FD_185462 | JGI IMG/M metagenome (GOLD analysis project Ga0210040, IMG submission 185462) | Groundwater microbial communities from aquifer - Crystal Geyser CG19_WC_8/21/14_NA (SPAdes) (version 2) | ecosystem: Environmental > Aquatic > Deep subsurface > Groundwater | place: USA...
AGATTATTAATCTTCTATATAAAGTAGTACTTTTCTATATATAACTATATATTTAGATTATATTTATAAGAAGTAGAAGCTTTAAATTTTAGTTATAAGTAAACTAGTTAGTAGCTATAATACTACTCTAAAGTTAGTAAAGTAAAGTAAATTATAGTAGTAGTAGTAAAGCTATAGTAAAGTATAAAATAGCTTAGAGTATTAAATTCTTTACTAAGTACTATATAAAACTTTCTTCTTCTAAAATAATATCTAGCTAATAAAGCCTTTATTTAGGATTAAAAATAATATATATAGACTATAGATAGATAGAATATTCTCTAGCATTTTTTACTTTTCTATAAGCTTTAGCCTCTTATATAGTATATCTATCTAATCTTTACTACTTTATTTATTCTCTTTACTATTTTCTCTAGTAGAGTTTAAGATATAAGATAAGCTCTATATTCTAGAGCTTCTATACTATATATCTTACTCTAATAGAGGAGAGTAATCTAGAGTAAAGTATCTTTATATATCTATTTCTTTTATATATATAGCTATAATATTATTATCTTTATTTTTTAACTATAGTAGTAGTTCTAGAAGCTTTATATCTATAAGATAAAGTATTAACTATAGTTCTACCTCCTTATATATATAAGTTATATATAGGTTATAGTGTAGAACTATTTAAACCTATAGTTCTAGTTATACTATTAGTATCCTCTAAATCTATATATTAGAGATATAACTTAGTAAGAGTATTATAAAGATACCTACTCTAAAGACCTCCTTAAGTATATACTATCTCTTTCTATATCTTAGAATATTATCTATCTCTTAGCTTTAGCTTAGGTATAGCTCTTAATTTAGAAGTACTTCTTATAAGTCTTCTAATATCTTAAGATATAGGTATATTTCTTTAAATAGTACGTCTTTTACTAGAGTTACTATACCTCTTTTATACTTACCTAACTTTAGTTTATTATATTATAAGTAATTTAGTCTTTTCTATATTTTCTTATATATATAGGATATAGACTATTAGTACTAAAGCGTATATACTAATATCTTTATATTAAAGTAGACTACTACTTAGTAGTAGCTGCGTAGGGATTCTACTAAGATAACTTTATTTAGAGTTCTTTAATTAAGGTTTAGATCTAGATAATATATAGATATTCCTACTTCTATAGGTAGTTTAGTAAATAACTTACTATCTACTACCTTTACTTCTCTTTATAAAAGTATAAGATTATACTAGTCTTAAAGTACGTATAGTCTAACTACTATTATTCCTTTAAAAGCTAGCTCTTCTTAAATCTCTATTAGTATATTTAGGTAGTTATCTACGTAATTCTAAAATTAACGTAGGTATTTATATTTACTAGGGCCTATTACCTACTATATTAATATTTTTCTCTATTTTTAAGTTAGTATAGATACTAAAAACTTATAATATACGTTAATATAGCGTATAAGAGCCTCTTTTAGCGTATTACTATATATCTAATCTACTATATATTATAGAGTCTTTACTATAAATTAAGTATTTCTAGAGTTACTATAATCTTATACCTATATAGCTAACTAATCTTAAAGGTAACTTAATAGGACCTTAATCTAATCTTCTTATATAAGTACTAGTATTCTAAAGAGATTACTAGCTATATTATCTAGGCTTTTTACTAGCTTTTTATAAAGTTATTTCTATACTCCTACTATAACGTAGACTAGCGTAGTAAGTATACGTACCTATTATAGAGGCGTAAAAGAGTATATAATAGAATATTATAGTATAGGTTTATATCTATTTTAATTAAGAAAAGTAATAGAAGTATAATATAAAGAGAAGCTACTTTATATAATATAAGATATTATTAGTATTCTTAGAGAGTAAGTAACTTACATACTTTAGGTTAGTTCTATATAAGTTTAGGTAAAATCTAGAGTACTAAAGTAATTTTATACTTAGGTATTATCTAATTTAAGATACTTAGAGCTTAGTACTAAGGCTCCTATAGGACTAGTCTAAAGCGTATATACGTTATTTTTAACTTTAGAGGGCTACCTAAGTGCCTAGGTACTTAGGTAGTATTTAGACTAGATTACTTAAGTAAGGTTTATAGTTTTATAGTATTCTTAGTAATAACTCTAATTTACTCCTAAGTAAATACCTATAAGTATAGTACTTATAGAAGACTTAGAACACTTTTATACTAGTTAACCTATTAGTTATCTTTAAAGACTTAATAGTATAGTAATTAAAATATTTATATAGTTTAATATTAGCTCTTAAACGAAGAAGCTTTTATAACTTAAATTTATACTCTAAATCTCCTACTATAAAGTATACCTAAAGTTTAGTAACTAAGCTTATATAGGACTAACCTAAAGTACTTATAGTACGTTCTTATAGTATTACTAGTAATAATTTAGTTAATATTTAGTAAGAGTATATCTAACTTAAAAACTTTATATTTACTACTATGTATAATTTAGATAGATCTACTAATTAGAATATATAAGTACTTACTTTAAATACTTACTAGTAGTAATTAAAGACTCCTATAAATATTTCTATAATTTAGTATTAACCTTTAAACTAATAAGCTATTACAGCCTAAAGTTATAGTATACTTTAGTACTAAAGTATACTTAAAGTTTAGCTACTAAGTTTACGTAGTACTAACTTAGAGCGTATATATTATTTAACCCTACTATAGAGTTTTTTAAAGGTTCTTATAGTTTAGTATAAACTCTAACCCTAATAAACGACCCTAACCTAAATTAACGCTATACTTTTCTTTCTCTTAATTAAGTCTACTAGTCTATAACTAACTTAAGAGAAGCTAATCTAGCGTATATACGCGTTACTTTTTCGCCCCTTATAGTAGTAATAATTTAATATTATTATAAGTACTAAGTTAAGCCTATATATCTTACTACTATAGTTAGCTTAAGGCCTTATATTATAAAAAGCTAAGACTTTATCTTCTTACTTTTCTTTCTATATAAAACTTACTACTATATTATATTATATAGAGTTATACTACTTAGCTAGGCCTTCTAACTTAAAATTATTACCTTACTTAGAGATTCTATTCTAGATCTCTTTACGACTCTTAGTAAGTACTATTTTCTTCTACTTTCTACTTACTATCTATAGCTTTACTATTAGCTATAGATATATAGTCTATACGTTAAATAGGTTACTATAGTAACCTATCTAATACATAAGCTACTTAACTTAACGTATATTATAATATTAGAAGTATAGGTAACTAATAAGTTATAGAATATAGTCTAAAATATATATCTTATTAGTATATACTACTTAAAGAACTACTACTTTAAAGATTATCTACGTCCTATAGTATAAGAAGTATAGATATAGACTAGGAAATAGATAATAATACTTTAACTATAGTTAGATCTCCTAGTCTTAGCGCTTTATAGCGTTTAGACACTATAAGTAATATAATTAAAGAAACTATAGGTAGCTTATTACCTAGGTTATCTATAACTAAGCTATTACTTTATAAGCTATTACCTTATAAGCTATCGCCCTATAAGCTATTACCTAATAAGCTATTACTTAACTAACTATTACTTAACTAACTATTACCTACTAAGCTATCTTCTACTAAGCTATCTTAAGCTTCTAAAATTACTAGATAACTTCCTAACTACTTAGCTTACGTCCTAAGTCTTTAAATTATAGTCTATATTTATTATAAGTAAGTTATTCTTCTTAGAAAGATAAATAATTATCTTTATAGGATCTATAAAGAAAGCCCTAAGACCTATTAACCTATAGTAGATAATATTACTCTTCTATTACTATTCCTTTATTAGAAGTATAAGGATATTATCTTTTTTTCTAGGCCTATTCTACCTATTTCTAGTCTTGTAGTTAAATAACGTTTTATAATATATATCTACTAGAAGTCTAGTTCTAAAGATAAAGTATATAGCTATCTCTTTAGAAGATTAGATAACTAACTACTAGCTAGGTATAAGCTACGCTTTATAAAGCGTTATATCTATACTAACTACTATATTACTAGTCTAGTTAAGTAGTACCTATAGGTTAATATTCTTATATAAGTCTTTCTTCTCTCTATTTCTTATAGTATAGTTCTTTATATAAAGCGTAATATAGAGTTTATACTAAATATTAAGACGCCTTTTCTTATCTTAGCGCCTATTACTACTAAACTACCTCTTACTATAAAGTATAGAGAAGAAGATATAGATAATAATAATAAAGATAACTAGCATACTTTAGAAGTAGTTATAAGAGTAAGATAAAAAGAGCTAGACTACTTACTAGAGTATACTATAAAGTAGACTAGTAGTTTCTTCTAGTAAATAGGTTTAATAAATATACTAAGTAGAACTAGCTATATATATTAGAAAGTATTATAGCTATAAGCTTCTTTATCTATACTTAGAGAAAAGGTCTTAGCTAAAGCTATAAAGATAATAGCTTATATATATTAGTAGATAGTATTAACTACTTTAAGCTTTATACTTATTTATATTATATATAAAGACTTAGCTTAATAATCTCTTATAAAATATCTACGCTAGCTTCTAACTAATTACTATAATAAAGAGCCTAGCTATATTAGCCCTCTTATTAGAATATTCTTTATAATCTTATACTATTAGCGTAGTATATATAGGTTTCTAATTAAGCTATACCTAATATCTATCTAGCTTAATACCTAGAATAAGATTAATATATACCTTTAAAGCTATAATAATAAATAAGTTATATCTAAGCTTAAGTCTATAGACTAAGCTTATATAGAGTTATATAAGCTTAAGAAACTATACTATATATTATAGATATTACTTCTTTAGTAAACTAATCTATAATTAGGTAAACTTAGCTTTATATTTAACTAGTTTCTTATAATACTAGCTGTAAGAGATAAGGCCTATACTAGAGTCTACTTCTATAGAACTACCTACTTAGCTCTTAAAAAGTACGCTTAGTTTACTTTTATATAAGAGCTATACTTAATCTATAATAATATTAAAGATAACTATAATAATAAGCTACTAGTATTGCTAAGAAGCTCTATAGTTCCTTACTTCTAGAATAAAAGTAAAGATAGTCTTTTTAATAATAGTATTAAGGATATACTACTATAAATACTAAACTAGTTTAAGAAGATCTCTTTTAAGGATATAGATAAAGTAAAGTAGCTATTCTATTAAAAATAGATTATATAAAAGACGTACTACTAGCTAAGTCTTTAAGTTAAAACGCCTATATTTTAATTAATTAATTTTAGGCGCTATATAAGCTAGTACACTTATAGTAACTATATAAATAGATTTATATCTTAGGATAGAGATAAGCTTAAGGTTTAGAGTTAATAGTTTAATATTAAATACTTCTATACCTTTATACGCGATCTCTATACTAATATATATAAGTATTTATAGAAGCTACTCTATCTTAGTAAGAGTAAAGATACTTTAGTAATTCTATAAGGTAAACTAAGTAAGATATACTCTAACGAGAAAGTCTACTAGTATACTTTTAGCCTAGAATACTAACCTAAAGCCTATAGTAAAGGCCTCTCTATAATAAGACGCTTCTATATTTAGTAGTAACTTAAGTACCTTAGAAAGAAAGATAAATTATAGAGAGTAGATTTTATTTATAATTATAGTAAGTCTTATTATAAGTTTAACTTTAAGTTAGCTTTTCTAATCTACTTTATTAGTAAGTTACTATTCTAAAGTACTAAGCTCTTTAGTATATAGTATTATAATATATATATACTACGTAACGTCTTTCTTAAAGGTAAAGATATTACTATTATACTATTATACTATAAAGGCTATAGCTAGTCTAGTATACTAAAACTAGTATACTATATACTTCTTTATAAAGTTAGTATAATTCTTATCTACTACCTATAGCTAGTATAACTATATTTAGAAATACTATATTATAAACTTAAATTAGAGCTTCCTATAAATAGAAGAAGTAAATTCTATTTAGAGGTAACTAGCTTATTCCTCTTTCTAAGCCTAATAAAGAAATAAGAAATTATGTTATATTAGCTAAGTAACTTCCTAGCTAAGTAGATAATAAAGTCCTTTATAATATATATATTTAGGTTAGTAGATATATAGTATATCTTAATTAGACTTAGGTATTAGCTTCTTAAGTCGTAGTAGCTTCTAGTATACTTAGTTAATAGCTAAGAACTCTTCTAGATATTACCTAAAGATATATAGTAAATAATATATAATAATAAAGATATTACTATAGAAGAGTAAGCTTACTATACTCTACTAGTAAGTAACTAAATTTATACTAAGCTTCTAGATAGTAATAATAGGTAGATAGTCTAGCGAAGCTAAGTAGTATTCTAGGTCTATTATAAGTTCTATAGGCTAAGAGAAGAAGAGTATAATCTTCTTTCTATAGTACTATATAAACCTTCTAGGAAATACAGCACTTTAGTTACTATTACTAAACTATAGAGTAAGTATAGTATAAGAGAAACTAATTACGTATAATCTCTTTAAGCGTCTACTAACGCTAGAGTCTATATAAATACTAGTCTAGAGTATTCTTCTCTAAGTATATATTTTAGAGAGTAATAGCCTACTCTATTACTATATACTCCTACGTAGGTAGCCTCTTTACTAAGTAATAAAGTTAAGATATAAGTACTATAGATAGTAATGTATTAATCTAATATAGAATACTATAGTAACTTAAAGAAAGTTTTTTACCTTACTATTACGAGTAAGTCTTTAATTATCTAGATAGCTATAGCTAGATAGGGTAAATTAAACGCCTTTACTCTTCCTACCTAGTACTAGAGAAATAAGAGTAAACTAATTATTATTATTATACTATACTCTATAATATAATAGGACCTAACTAGGAGATATATTAAAGCTAGGCTTAGTATATTTAAGTAGTAGCTAGATAGCTATATAGAAAAAGCTAGTAGTTATAACATTATTCTAGTCTTAGTAAATACTCTCTATATAGATTCTTTCTAGCGCTTTATATAGTAAAATTATAGGATTATTAGATAAATTATAGTAGATAAGTACTACTACGCCTTTTCTATAGAATAAGAATACTATAAAGAGTATAAAATACTATCTAAACTTAATAAGTTTAGTATTTCTCTAACGCTTCTATTAGTAACCTTTCTACTATTAGAAGAAGCTAGAGTAGTAGCTGCGTTTAGTTAAAATAAGTAAGAGTTCTATACTATAATTATCTATAAGCTAATAACGTAGCCTAATATTACATACTAAGTTATATTACGTAATTATAATTAGAACTAAAAAAGTATAAAAGATATTATCTAGTATAAGTAGTTAAAAAAGATATATAGTAGAATCTTAGTATATATTATATTAAAGGATACTATAAAGAAGATAGGCGCTAAGTTAGAGTACTTTTTTATTACTATAGATTTAAGCTAGGATAAGAAAGCTAATACTATATAAGGTTTCTATAAGAGTAGTAATACTTTACTAGTTAGTAATTCTACTTTTACTACTAGAGTAGACTTACTACTAGTAGGATTATATCTTTTCTTTAGCTTCTCTAATTATCTTAAAGCTTACTACTAGGTATTAGCTAAAAGATAAGATAGACCTCTTACTATTACTTATATTATAGTTAGCTAAAGTCCTCGCAGCTCTTACTATAATACCTAACTTTAGCTAAGCTAAGAGATTATTAATTACTACTTATAGCTAAATAAGAATATATAGCTAACCTACTACTAGATTATACTAGATAGTTATCTTAATAAGAATATAAATTAGCTAAGCTATAGAGTTAATAAAGTAGTATATAATATTTACTAGATTACCTATATATAGTAGTATACTTAAGACTCTATAGTAAAGTAGCTTCTAAGTCTATATCTTTCTTTAACTTTATATAAGCTACTATTAGGCTTCTAAACTAGTATTAATACTAGCCTATAGCCTTTATATATAAAGCCTATTCCTTTACCTACTCTAATCTACTCCTATTACTAAGTAATATTAGTATAGGTCTATATAGTACTTATAGTCTTATATATAAGCTTAACTTCCTCTTCTACTATATAACTAAGGTAGGAAACTATAGTAGTCTCTCTTCTAGAGTAGTAGTAATATATATACTAAAGAAAAATAGTAGCTATTATAATCTATAGTAATCTATTACTACTTATTTATTTCTAGAAAAATTACTACTTAGTATATATAGCTTCTTTACTATCGTAGTATAAGCTCTAAGACTATAATTACTATAATTACTCTAATCTCTAAAACTATAATATCTATAAATATATTACTAGGCTATTATTATAGGTCCTATAGGTTAATTCTCTAAGACTAAATAGAATAGTAGGAGATAATATATACTTCTACTACCTTCTTCTAAATAAGTACTATAATAACTATAAAAAGTACTATAGTAATAGAAATTCTACGCCTTATAAGTAAGTTAAGAAGAGTATATACTTAAATAGTAGTAAGTTAAAAGATATATAGGCTAGAATATATTCTATTAATAGCCCTATACGCTAGGCGCTTTAGTTAAGAATAGCTATAAAAAGATATAACTTATCTCTACTCTATAGTAAAGACTTTATAACTTATATTATAAATATAGTAGTACTTACTATAGACTATCTAATATACTAGATTACGCTTAATATTTATTATATTACTATAGAGTTTCTAGATATTAATCTTAAGTAGTATATAAAAGATAACTACTTACCTTAACCTAAGTACGTTATAGTTAAGTAAAGAAGTATTTTAAGTATTAAGCTTAATTACTATAGATAACTAGGCTAAAGGAAGGAGTAAAAGAAGAGTTTTAGTACTAAAAAAGCTTTTCCTCTTTTATAAAGTAGCTATATATATTAAGCGTTACACTATAGTATAGTCTTTATACTCTTTTCTAGAAGTTAGATAAGACTAAAATAAAGTTATTCTCTCTTTTTCTCTCTATTTAAGTAGAAGTAAGTAAAGTAAAAGAGTCTAGACTAATTATTTTAATATATTTATATTATTACTACTAATAAAATAAACTTATTCTCTTTTAGAAGAGATAGAGTACTTAGAGTATAGGCGTATATTAATATAAGTATTAGCACCTACTTATAGCTAAGTTCCTTTACTTATAAATATAGTTTCCTCTCTAAATAGTTACTAGGTAATAGAATAGTTAGCTAGCGCGCTACCTAAACTAAAACTTATAAACTAACTTTACCTAGATCTTTTTACTAACCTATTCTAGCACTAACTATATATAATCTATTCTATTCTTTTATAGTAACTTATTACTACTTACTATAGTAAGCTTAGTCTTACCTTCTTTATAGATATTATAGCTAACTATATTAGTTATAGAGTTACTAGTATTAATAAGTCTCTACGTATCTATTATTTAGTACTATATAAAGCTAGCTCTCCTCTCTTATAAATAAAGTTAGTAATATTAATACTATAGAGCTTAAGCGTATACTACTAATAAATTAGTTAGCTAAGGTACTTATTAAGTTTAACTATATTACGCCTAGTAGTATTAACTCCTATAATAGCCTTAAATACCTACTTATATAACTAGGCTTTACTATAATAGGTAAAGAGGATAACTAGGTATATATTAGAGTCCTATCTCTTAGACTTAAAGATTAGCTAAATTAAGCATCTAACTAGTATATATTATTACCTTTACTAAAGCTACTTATTAGCTTATAGCTTCTAAATTAAAACCTTCTTAGTAATATAAGTAACTTAAGTACTTTTCTATATAAGTAGAGATAGGATAGTACTAAGCTTTCTATTACTATATTATTAGTCTTAAAGTAATAACTATGTAGTACTACGTCTATATACTAACTTAAAACTATTATATATAATAGTAGACTAATTCCTTTACTTAGTGAGTTTAAGATCTTATTAGATATTAGTAGTTTACTACTCTTAGATATATTCTTACTCTACTTACTTAGTTCTCTCTCTATAGTACTCTACCTATAATTTAAGCTATTTAAAGTTAAGAATATTATCTTAGTAGCTTTATAGTAGACCTAATACTACGCTTTATATTTAATAAGTAGCTTTCCTAACTATAATTATAGGAAGAATAACTATTATTATAGAGGCTATTTCTCTAGGTAGACTACGCGTAAGCTTAAAGTATAACTTTAAAAATCCTATATAAGCGCGCCTTAGAGTAAGAAGTTCTATTTTATTTACTTCCTACTACTAGCTTTATACCTAAAGTATAATTAGTATAGTATATAGGATAGGAGCTACGCCTATAACTATCTAAAGCTATTTAAAGATATTTTTACTTTTATATAGACCTAGTAGCTATATACACCTATAGAGTACACCTACTAATAGAGAGTAGTTAACGTAAGCCTAGATCTAGCAGTATAAAGCGACTAGGAGTAGTATATATATACTATTAGTAGTATACTAAGTACTACTAGCGTTAGTTAGGTTATAGCTAATATTATTTATATAATATTAGTATACTATATAGTTTTAGGTACTAGGTAGCATAGTTAAGTAGTAACTTATAACTAAAAGCTACTATTTTACTTTTTCTATTATTCTAAAGGTCTACTTCTATATTATATATAACTCTATATTAATCCTATCCTATCTCCTACCTCTTACTCTTATACTTATATATATAAGCGTTTCTAGCTTAATTAATATAATTATAATAATATATTTTAGCACTATTATATCTCTACGCCTAGGGCGTAGCCGTTTAATAGTAAATTTAAACTTTATATATACTACTAGACTTAATACTAATAGTTTAGGCTACGTAGATATCTATACGCACCCTATCTAGTACTAACGTAATACTTAGTTATTTTCTAAAATAAGTCTACTTATAACGCTATATAATACTTTACCTACTTACCTACGTAGTATACTTATAGTAATATCTCTAAGTAATAAACTACCTAATTTAGAACTTATAGGATAGGTACTATTTTCCTACTAATAATAGTAGCGTAAAGGCCTTAGCTAATCTACTTCTATAGATTATAAATCTCTTTACTTAACTTATTAATTAAGATATAGGCTTTATACGCAGTTAGTTAAGTAGTAGTATAGCTTACTTACTCTATAAAACGCTTTATAATAGTAACTAATACTCTTTTTTTCTTATAGTTTAGCTAGATAAGACTCTTATTAAATTACCTACTATATATATATTACTTAATATTATAAGTATAGAGTTCTTTTATAAACGAGAGTACTACTTATAAACTATCTTCTAGTATATAAGTAGGCTCTAGAGGGAAGATCTTTAAACTAGTATCTTTAATATTATATATAAGATTTAGCGTAACTAGACTATTACTATAGCTTATTTCTTTATCTACTAGCTAGCTATATAAAGTATATTAGCTATATAGCTACTATATATTATAGACTAGTAATAGTTAATAATAGCTTACTAATTAGGCTTTTAAGTAGTTACCTTCGTAAGTCTTCTACCTATATTGCACTATATAGTAGAGTTTTAAAAAGTAAGTTTTTTAAGGTCTTTTTCCTAGATACTAATACTAATAATATAAGAGTAGCTAATAGAAATCTATTATAAGTTAGAGTAGAAGCTCTTATATAAGAATATAGTAGACGTATTCCTTCTTTTAGTAATATACTATCTATAGCCTATCTCTCTATCCTTCTATATATATTACTAACTATAGTATATAGTTATTAATAGATCTCTTACTAGTAAAGAAGCTATCTATATTCTAAGATATACAGCCTTATAAGTTAGCCTACTATAAGTAGGTAGTAGAGTAGATAGTTATTATTAGAGTAAGAAAAAAGTATTTAGATTTTAGATATAGATACGTTATTTTATATTTAATTATTACTTAGTAGAGTAATAGTACTAGAAGTAGGTATTCCTCTATAGTATATAGTAGTTATAATTATAGGATAACGTACTACTACCTAACCTCTTCTACCCTTTACTAAACCCTAGCCTTCTACTCTTTTCTTATAAATATATATATCTTATCTTAACTATTCTTTAACCTCTATATCTTCTTTAGTAGTTTCTAAAACCTTAGCTATATTACTTTCTACTCTTTCTTCTATATCTAGTAGTATTTTATTCTTTACGTTTATAGATAGATTATACTCTTTATTAGTAGCCTTAATTATAGACGTAAATCTAATCTTACTTTTTAAAAGTATACGTAATAGAAAGGTAATAAAAGAAATATTATAGAACTTATAGTTCTAGTATACAGCTACTTAGTTATACGCGTTTTAGTAGTAGTAGATCTTATATATATAGCTATTCTTCTAGTAAGTATAAGCTTTAGTCTTATACTCCTTTTTCTTATAGCTATACCTCTTCCTATATATAGTTTTAGGCTTAGTAGGTTTTATAGATTTTATAAGCTTTATACGCTTTATAAGTTTTATAGTCTAAAGGTCCTCTAAGAGCTTTTTTATAGCTAGCGCTTTATTATTTAACTATAGTAGTTATATAGTTAGTACTATACTCTTATTTACCTTACGCGTTAGATTTACCTACTAAGAGTAACTATTTATACTCCTTAAGTAAGTTAGAGTTATTAAGCTATAGATATAAAGGACTATTACTAGCTTAGAAGTCTTATATTTACTTAGCTTTATTTATCTACTCTAGCGTAGAGTCTTTATTTATAAGGTATAGATAGTATATCTTAGCTATAGTATAGTAGGCGCTCTAGAATATATTATATAAGTTAAGGTATATATAGCTAGTTACCTAGACTAAAGATATAGATATAATACTATATATCCTACCTACGTCTATATATAAGTTGTCTTTATTCTAAAAAGAGATAAGAAATAGCTTTCTTTATAGCTTACTAGAGAAAGTATACTTTTTAAAGTCTATAATATTATAATATAGCTATATTAACTAAAGTTTACGACTCTCTTATACTCTTACTACTATTATTATACTTCTATAGTTATAGTATAGAGTAGAGAAGACGCTCTTTAAGCCTATAATACTAAAGCGCTTATATAATATTAGATTACATAGCTCTAGATCTATATTCTTACTATATATATTAGACTTCTTAAGCTCTAGAAGTAGTTAATAGGCGTAAAGGCTAAAGAGAAGTACTAGCGTTATATCTTCCTAAGTATTATATAGGTCTAGTAGATTTATAAGCCCTTATAGTTCTTATAAGCGTCTAATAGCTTTTTTAGAACTTATTTTAATAGAGAAGTAGAGTCTATTAAGATCTACTATAGGCTTAGTAAAAGTATATACTTATAGCTTATAGAAAGAGGAGAGGTATAAGAAGTATTCCTTTATACTTTACTCTATCTTATAGTGCCTATTCTATAAAGCTATAAGTATAACTATAGGTAACTATAAAAAGCTACTATTAAAGACTATATAGGCTTACTCTTTAGTTACTACTAGCTATATACGCTTTAGGTCTATTCCTTAATCTAGCATAATTATATACTTATTAAATATTAGTAGTATTATAAAAGATACTAACTTAAGCTACTTATAGAATATAATAAAGTTATTATTAATACGTATACTAAGCTCTTTATCTTTATATTTCTACTATAGCGTAGTAATTAATTCTTTACCTTCTTTAAGCTTATTAATAGCCTTAGTATAGTAGGTATAAAAGACTATATTAAACTTAATAAGCGTAGAAGTAGTTCTACTAGTAGTTACTAGAAGCTTACTACTAGCTACTATCTTCTATCTCTTTAGAAGTAAGATATATAGTATAGAGCTAGTAGTTATAGTAGAGCTTATCCTCTTCTAGGTAGCTACTAGTATAGTAGTAGTAGTATATATAGTCTTATTTTACTTTTAAGCGTTTTTACTAGTAGCTTAGGTACTATAAGCTACTTTTCTAAGACCTTTATAGTTACTAGCGTCTTCTTTAGTCTCTTTATTACTATTAGTATTATTAGTAGTAATTAGAGCTAGCTTATATAATAGCTAGTTATTTACTTATTTATAGGCCTAGAAGACTTTAAGGTGTATTAGCTTATAGTACTACCTATACTTCTTTATATCTCTAGTCTTATTATAGTATAAGTAGTAAAACTTTATACCTACGTTTCTCTTTCTTTTCTTTAGTATACTTATAAAGCTATATTCTTTATAGAGGTATTTATAGTACTCCTTATTAGTAATAAGCTTATTATATAGATTATAGAGTTTTATCTTCTTACTATAGTTATTAATCTACGTATTCTTAAAGGTTATTCTATTCTCTTCTTTAAGATACTTATCCTAGTTAATAATACTTATATCTATATACTTATCTACTTATAGATTACTAAGGCCTCTACGTAGCGTTAAAGCAGTTCCTAAACTATTAGCTTCTTTAGGTAAGCTATTACTAGTAATATAACTATAGTAGCGCATACTATTATAAGTAAGTATATTTATAGTAGCTATAACACGTTAAGAGTTTCTAGTATAGGTAGCTTAAGGTTATAGAGAAAAGGATAAGTAGAGTTTAATAGATAAAGTAAAAAGAGCTAGTAAAGACTATATATATTACTAAAGTAAGCCTTATAAAGATATTTTATAGTAGGTAATAGCTTATAAAGAAGCTATAGATAGATTATAAAAAGCTACTAATAGCGTAGTAGTTTTTAGTTAATACTTAGCTAATAATACTAGGCGTGCTAGCGCTTATATTAACCTAGTAACCTAAATTAAACTTTATCTTATTATATCTTTCTTTCTCTATACTTAATACTATAAAACTAATCTCTCTCTACCTCTTACTATTATATCTACTACTACTTCTTCTAATACGTGCTCTTCTAATATATAATCTAATACTATATTTATTTTACTCTTAATATATATAGTACTACTACTATAACTATATCTATTCTAGCCTAATTTAAGTTTATAATATAAGTATAGTATATTATATAGCGTTTACTACATTACGTAGCTTTACGTATTATTATTTTATTACTTAGTAGGTATTATAGGTATATAATATATTAGATAAAAATATATATATCTATAAAGGAGAGTTAGGTATAAGAAGTAAGAGTTATTAGACGTATAAGGTCTTAAGCTATATATATTATCTCTATCTATTACTTATCTCTTATATCTAACTCTACTATTCTTTATCTTATACTTATACTCTTTCTTTACTTTAGTAAGTATACCTACTCTCTATTATCTTTATCTTATAATAATCTTACCTATCTCTTCTACTATACTCTTTAGTATAACTAATAGATCTATACTAGATATAAATATCATCTTAGTTATATACTAGTCCTTATATATATCTTCTTTAATTAGAAAGAGAGCGCTATAGCTAGTAACTTTAAGTTAGTTTTTATTAACTACCTTCTTTAGCTTACTTATAGTAGTAGTAGCTATTTTATAGGCTCTATTTATACTATCTATAGGCTTAGTCTTAATTTTGTATACTCTCTACTATATAAAGATTATCTTTACTAATTTAGCTATATTAGTTATTAACTTACGTAGTAGAACTACTATCTTACTCTACTACTATAGGTCTAAAAGCCTTTTAGAGCTATATTCTTTAAGTACTACTACGTAGTTTTAGAGCTATCTTAGCTATTAGTTACTAGTACTACTAGTAAAGTACCTATAGTAGAAGGGTAGCTACTTACCTTATTTATTAATATAGTTATACTAGCTATATCTAGGAAAGCCTTATTTCCTAAGCTTAATATATTAATAATTACTTTCTTAATTACTAAGTAAGTATTATTAAGTAGTCTAGGGCGCGTAGTATTATACTAGAAAGGTTACTATTTATAGTCCTTAAGACTTATATATAGCCTATACATTAGATAGGTTACTATAGTAACCTATTTAATATATAGGCCTACTTATCTTATCTAGCTTAATACTATATCTACTTACTAGCCTCTACTTTATCCCTAAAATACTGCGTAGTAAACTTACCTATTATACTAACTAACTACTATTATATTAATAGTAGAGATAGTTAATCTTTATAAAGTAATACTTAGCTATAAAGTATTTATAGAAACCTTTTAGTACCTTAAAATAGTATATTTATCCTTACGCTATACTTATATACTAAAAAGAGTTACTAATTACGTTAGATTGTAGATTAAAGAAGTATAGTATACTATTATTAAGTGTTATCCTAAAGTTAGCTAGCTACTTATACTAGCTACCTCTATTAATAGTAAGTTACTATATCTATATAGTAAAATATTTAACTAACCTTATACCTAGTATTAATACCTATACTACCTACTAAGAAGCCTATCTAATCCTATAAGTAAGCTCTCTCTACTTCTTTAATAAGCGTAACTTTAACCTTAGCTTTTATACTTAAGTAAGTAACTCTAAAGAAGTAGTACGCCTTTAATAAGTTTAGTACTTCTATATAAGCTAAAAAGATACTATAGACACCTAATTACACTAGCTAGACTCTAAATACGCCTACTTATAATATAAGAAGTTCTTCTATCCTATCCTATATTAAGAATATTAACTTCTTTACTAATATAACGTATCTAAGTAGTAGTTAAGTACTTATATAAAGTTAATTATAAAGCTTAGACTATAGATACCTTTTATTTACTATAGCTCTTACTACTACTATTTATATCTAGTAATAGGTGCTCTAAAAAGTATATAGTAGTAGCTAAGGTTTAACTATAAAGTAAGGAGTTTAGGTATATAGGTAGATAAACTTTTTTTCTTTACTACTAGCGTTACTAGTACTCTTATACCTTTCTATATATATACTCTCTTACTACCTCTAAATTTAGTTTAGTATCCTATTCTATTTTACTACTATAATTTCTTTTCTCTAACGTAATAATAATAGAAACCTAGTTAATAACCTTAGGTTTTTACCTACTCTATTTCGCGCCTTAATCTTATTATTCTTTATTATCTATTCTTTCTACTTCCTCTATATTATAACTAGGAGTATAGTAGTATTCTATATATATAGTATACTATAAGCTAAAAATTCTCTATATAGTAGTTAGTAAAAGACGCTCGTTTCCTTAGCTATATATAGCCTAAGTACTATTATACTTTTAGTATTCTTTACTCTTCTATTATAGGTTATCTATAGACTTATAACCTACTTATACGTATACTACTTACTCTTTTACTTACTCTAAGAAGCCCTTTAACTTACGTATACTATAAGGAAAACTAAATAAGAATAGTAGAAGAAAGTTCTATTAAGTAGATAGAGGTAATAGAGTCTCTAAAGATAAAGGTAGCCTAAGACTCCTAACCTTTCTACTTATAATCCTATTAACTATTACTATAGCTTACTACTATACTTAGTAAAATTATAAAAGAAACTACGTCTTAGTTAAAAGTAAAAGCTATTTAGTAGTATTTCTATACAGCTAGTAAGTATTACGCACTTTTACTTATACTACTATACCTAGCTTACTAATATTAAATATAGTACTACCTAAAGATACTATATAGATAGGCGCTTAGGTAGCTAAAGCTCTCTCTAAGAAGGTATTAAGTAATCTAGTAGTAGTTAGTAAAGAAGTATATAGGCGTCTTTTAAGCTCTTTATATATCTAAAGCTAATACTATTAAATAGCTTTTAGTGCTCTATATACTTAGTAAAAACGTTTTTAAAGATAATACTTAAAAGATATATAAATAGATTACTATTACTAAAGCTATTACGTTTAATATCTTAAAAAGCCTAACTATTACGCTAGCTCTAGCTATAAAGCCTAAAGCGTAGTTTAAGACGTATACTACTACTACTACTAAGGAGTTCTACTTTATTATAAGTACTTAACTACGCCTACCTAGTATACTATCTTTACTAATACTATTTTAGGATTTAAGTAGTTTCTACTCTCCTAGTAGCGTCTCTCTTATATTTAGTAACTAACTTATATATATAAACTCTTCTTTAAGGCGTTAGCTCTTATCTCTACTATTATTAACTACTATACTATAGCTATAAAACTATAAAGAAGGACTAGTTATAGGTTTCTAAAAAGAGTATACCCTACGTAAAGCTCTAGGTAATTATACTCTTCTACTTCTACTATCTTATACCTCTTAAGCTTCCCTAGATATAGCTATAGTTATAGTTAGTAGCTAGAGCTCTACTCTATCTCTAGTTACTAATATATAGACTAGACTATCTAATAAAATACTATTTATATTAGAGTATAGAGATAAGTTACTAGAAGTAGTATAGGATACTACTATATATATAACTAAGGTACTTTTTATATCTAGTAAGCGCATATTAGCTATAAATATATTTTAGTAGCTTTAGTCTTAGACGCGTAATTAAAGCTATTTATAGTAGTCTAGTAAGTAAAAGTATAGTAAAAGGCTTCTACTATATTATCTTATAAGACCTTTACTATTTACGCTCTTTATATCTAGAGTAGCTAAGCTAGTTTTACTTAATTATACTATATTCTCTTCTTCTTTTATAACTTCTTTCCTATTATTTATATATAGCTAGCTATTAGAGTTTATTTTATATAAAACTAGCGTTATACTATAATTTAAAATACTATTAAGATTATAGCTATAACCTTAACGCCTCTTTAATACTTACTTAGATTATATAAATATCTTATACTAGTTAAAGATTACTACTATATTCTAAAATACGCCTATTATAATATACGTGCTTACTTATATCTAATCTATTTATTAGTCTTCCTACTAGCATCTTCTTCTATAGTAACTATACTAAGCTACTATTAATAATATTACTATTACTATTACTATCTTATAGACCTAAAACTAATACTAATACTAATACCTTAACCTACTTATAATACCTAAGACTTATTATTATATAAACTACCTAACTCTCTTTTAAAAGCTTAGTACTATTATAGAGCTTTATAAGAAGCCTAATAAGGCTAAGATTAATAGTATTACTATTACTAGTAGTAATATACTTAATAGACTATAGCTCTACTTTAGCTCTATACGCTTATCTTCTTCTCTACTATACTTTCTAGTAAGCGCTCCTACTAATTATATTATAAATAGAGACTAATATAAAACTCTTTATATAGTTTATTATAGAGCCTAAGAAAGTTAAATCTACTACTAAGAGACTTAAAGAGAGAGTTAATAAAGGTATACTAGTTCTTAACTCTTATTAATAATTAGGTCTAGAAGCTAATTTAGACTAGTTACTAGCTATTAATAAAGCTATTACCTATTAGCGTAAGTAGTTAGCTAAGTAGCCTTAGTAAGTAAATACTATAGATCTAGAGCCCTTAGCTAGTATCGCTAATATATAGTATAAGGACCTACTAGCTTTAATACTCTTTTATACTATATTAAGAGAGTTATTTATAGCTATAGCTTCTATAAATAAAGAAGTTATAGTAGTATTTAGTAATATATAGTATAAAGATGCTTAGATCTTTACGCTAAGCTATAATATTACTACTAGTACTATACTCTTCTCTAGAAAGCTTAAGAGTAATATAGCTATCTAGAACTAGTATACTCTAAACTTACTAAAGCTAAACTCGCTTATAAACGTATATAATAACTACTACCTTCTACTACTAGAAGAAGTAGCTAAGTATAAGTTACTAGTAAAGTAGGCTAAGGCTATACTAGCCTTATACTCTATTTACGCTACTTAAAGTAAGAGTACTCTAGCGCCTATAGCTTAACGCGTACTTAAGATAAGCGCGCTATCTTCTAAAGTCTAAGTATTACCTACTACTACCTAGAAGCTGCACTCTAGTAGAGTAAAATAGAGCTCTATTATAATCTTAAGTAGTAATAAGTTAGAGTAGTTATATATATTATAACTACTACTATATAAGTATTTAGATATAGTAGAAAATAGTAGTATACTTAGAAGTTAGAGCTAGAATATAGAGTAGAGTAGTTTAGAGTAGAGTTAGATATAACTTAAATTAGAGTTAATAATAGGTATAAGTATAGTATTATAGGCTATTATATTTATTAATACTTAGGTAGCTATAGTTATTCTTAGTATACTAATATAATCTTTCTTACTACTAGTAAGAACTTAATAGTAAATATATTTTAATACTATACTCTCTCTCTCTCTAACTACTATAATCTTACTTCTACTCTACTCTTTACTAAGTAGTATACTAATCTTTTAAATACTCTACTACTATAGTTCTTAATAGAAGATAAGTAGTTATACTTTATAAACTCTTATCTATCTATAAGCTATTCCTCTATCCTTAGATAGAGATACATGTACTAATAGGTAACTAGTAGTCTTTTTCTTTAGCTAGCTCTTTCTATATCTTAATTATACTACTATTAGCTACTTTATTATCCTATATACTAGTAAGCTAGTTTATAAGAGGTAATATAGCTCTAACTATAATAGATAGCTTATAAGTTAGTCTTATAGTACTATACTTTTATAGTAATAGTCTATTACCTAGCGTAACTTTATCTATAAAGTATATAAACTTATCTATATCTCTCTTAACTAGTAAATTAAAGATAGCTTAGGCCTTTAACTTAATAGGCGTCTTATCTAGATTTAGCTAGACTATAAGGTATTTCTACTATATATATACTACTACTACTATATTATAAGCGAGGTTTTAAGTACCTAGAACTCTAAGAGCTATACTAGTAATAAAGAGTATATTAAGAGCGCTTTTAAGATTATACTTAATAACTACTACTACCTTTTCTAGCTCCTATCTACTATTAAAATAGAAGTAGTAGACTATATAAAGTTATAGAAGTCTAGTAGCGTATTAGCGCCTACTCTACTATAGCTACTTAGCGTTATTATTAGTATATTTAAGGTAAATTAAAGTAGTATCTATTATAAATTATAGTAGATTAGTAGGCACTATTATAGTATAAGTCTAGTATTAGTAGAATAAAAAGTTTCTATAAGTCTATATAGTCCTAGAGATAGAGCTAGTAGTATCTAGTCTAACGCTTAGCGTAATACTAGTAAGCTATTACTTAAGGCTATTAATATTCTAAGTATAGTTATATAGAAAAAAGCTATTATTATTAATTCTTATAATAAGCTTATAAAAGCGCATTAGATAGGCTTTACGTATATTTATAATAGCGCTTTAGATATATTTATTAAAGTCTTTTTATAGGTAGTTATACTTATAAGACTTATAAAAGAAGAGTTATTTACTACTACTAAGCTAGTACGTAAGTCCCTTTAGGTTAGTAAAGATATTAACTAAACTAAAAGTTAGTAGTAAGTAGGCTATAGTTAGATCTAGTAAGAAGAGTACCTCTAGTAGAGGTTAAAATACTTACTCTATAAATAAAAACAATACGCTTACTATAGTAGAGTATATTAGTAAGTAGGGCTTCTAGCTTCTATACCTCTATACTACTAAATATATAAAATTAGTTAGCTATACTCTAAGCTAGATAGAAATATTACGCTAGTAAAGTAGAGTAATAGGTATTACTATAGGATCTTTTAACTAGTATAACCTATAGTAGTTAGTATATAAACTACTTCTTTTAGTATATCTACTTTAGACTTATATAGTCTATTTATAATAAAATTAATAGAGTATAAGTAGATATAGATATATTTATAGGTAGAAGTAAGTATATTTAAGTACTTAGAGTAAATAAGTATAGATAGAGAAGATATTAATAGTTAAGGTAGTATACGTATATAGTACTTATAGTAGTAGTAGAGTATTATATAGAATTAGTTCTATAATAACTATTTCTTTTATTTTCTACCTATATTAAAGTAGTAATAATTATCTAATTTAGTAAAGCTCTTCTTAAGAGTAGCTTTATATCTTTAGTTAGAGTAGAGTATTCTTATCTATAATCTAGCTATAAGGCTATTTTTAGTATAAGACTATTACTATCTATTTATCTCTAAGTAGGTCTATCTCTAAGTAAGTCTATCTCTAAGTAAGTCTATCTTTACTAGAATCTATCTTTAAGTAGTTTATCTCTAGAGTAGGCTAGCTATTATTATATACTCTAAGGTAAATTATAAAGCTTCTATCTAGGTATTAGAGAGTATATTCTTATAGGAGAGTAGGGATTAAAATATAGTATATTTTACGTACTTACCTAGGCTAACTAAGTATCTAGAAGACGTCTCTAAATAGATACTAATAGGAACTACCTAAATATAATAAAAAAAGAAATAAATAGAGGTATAGTTAAGTTATAGAGTATAGAGTACGTATACCTTTTACCCTTAGATATATTATTATATAATTTCCTCTTATACCTACTCTTTATAGTTATAGATATAACTATTATATATATTATCTAAGAACTCCTTATACGTAAAAAAAAAAAGATTATACTCTATATTCTAAGATAGAAGCTTCTAAGCCTCTAGAAATATACTATATAAAATATTAACTTTATATTATCTAGTTATTAGCATAGTAATTAGACTATATATATAATAAAGGCTTATAAGAGTATTAATCTATAGAAAACCTACTCTTACTAGATTAACTAGCGTAGGAGTATAGTAAAGGTCTAGAATATATATCTAATATAGTTAGCTTAGTATATAGGTACAGTAGCTAGTATTTACTTACTTTATAGTAGTAGAGTAGTAGTACTATAAAGTATATATATATTAGCTACTACTTTACTTATATAATTATTTATACGCTCTTAGCCCTCTATTTTCTACCTACTATCTAAACTTAGCTTTATTATTTCTTACTCTCTACTATAGCTATATAATAAGATATCCTACTTTATAAGTCTATAAAGCTACTAGCTTATATATATATAGCTTATTTCTTATATATAGTGTTATTAAATACTATAGGTTAATTATAGACGTACTAACTAAAGAAAGTAAGTCTTCTAAAGTAGTACCTTAAGCTTATTATTAGTATATTAAGAAAGTAAGCGTTAATAGCGTTATAAGTATAGAGAAGCGCGTAATAGTACTAATAGTAGATATTTACTATAGGTATACATAGTACTTCTACCTACTTTTAATAGTATATATATAACTCTCTATATCCTAGGTATATAAAGTATATATAGTAGTATTAGGCTATATATCTCTTAGAGCTTAGCTTAGATAGAGCTTATATATAGTTACTAAGTATCTATAGCTCTAGTATAAGTATTACTAAATAGTAAGAGTATACCTAGTTATCTATAGATATACGCCTAAAGTCTATAGTTACTAATTATATCTAGCTAATAGAGTAATTCTATATATTAGAAGAATATACACTACTCTATCTATTACTTTATTATGCCTTATAGCTAGTATAGAGATACTTTATATTTAATAGGCTAAAGTAGTCTAGTTTATAGTAAAATATAATTTCTTTACTAACCTTATTCTCCTATATTACATATAGTATAACTCTTAGTAGACTAAGTACTAGTATATCTATCTTTATAAGCTTAGCTATTAGATTATAATATTTATAGTTAGTATAGGATAAAGGTCTACCTAATTAGGCTATATAGCGCCTAAGGTCTATCTAAATTATACTCTACTCTACTTTAAATTTAAAACTATTTATATATTATATAGTAGAAATAAGAATACTAAGTAGTTATAAGATATATAAGCTGCGCTAGATAGGTCTAGTAGTAATAATAGTAAATTCTAGTAAGCTACTATATTTAATTATAGGTCTTAGTATAAAATAGGTATCTATATTATAGTATACTTAGTAAAGCTTTATAATCTCTATAACTTCTTATATATTAGGTAGTGCCTATCTACTATCTAGTCTCTACGTTTATACCTAGCTATATAGCTTAATAAGAATAGTATATAAGATAGTTAATACGTTATAAGAGTAGAGTAGATAAATAAGCTCTTATTATAAGGCGTTAGTAAAGACTATCTATACTTAGTTAATTATCTATAGTAGCGTTAATATATACTAAAGTAGTTAAGTATTATAGTAAATACTTACTAAGTAGAGTAGTATATTATCTAGTATAGCTACTACTACTAATATAAGATACCTTAAGGAGGCTATAGTTAGATCTATATACTAAGCTAGATTAGTTACCTTTCTATAAAGGTAGGTAGCTTAAAGTATAACTTTAGAGTAGAATAGGTAAGTTTAATACTTATAGTATAGTACTAGGTAGTTATAAGAGTACTTTCTTCTACTTAAACTATATACCTTTACTAATTATATAGATAACTTAGTATCTATACTAGGTACTAAGCGCCCTATACCTAGTATACTACATGTATATCTTATTCTTCTATAAATATAGTTAACCTTACTCTCTATAAGCTAGCTAGTTAGCGTCTATATTTAACTATAGCTTATCTAATATCTTACTTTCTACTTAAAATTATTCTTACTATCCTTTTAATACCTAATATTAACTTAATTAGCTTTCTATACTACGCTTATATTACTAAGAATTAGTATACCTTTATATATAAGAGTAATACTTTATATACTAAGCTCTTCCTTCTACTATAGATAGGCCTAAAGAGTATAGTTTAGGCTAAAGCTCTACCTCTAGATATAGTACTAGCTAAGGTAACTATTCTTCTTAATATATACTTAGAAGATTAATATCTTTCTTAGAAAGCTATAGTAGAGCTGCTATTTAAGTTAATAGTAATCTACCTACTTCTTCTATATAATTAAATTAAGCTATTCTATACTATAGATGCCTTTATACTTAGCTACTAGATACTTAAGTATCTATATTAACTAAAACTATAGAGAGTAATATTATAGGAGGTTATATATACTATATAGCTACTACTAAGTAGTATCCTTTTATAGGTTAATTAAGTAAGATATAATAGTATAAAGCTAGATAGTACTAGCGCTATAAGAAAGCTATAAAACTCTTCTAGCGTTACTATTAATAATATATTTAACGCTCTATAGGATACCTATCTACCTAAGAATATAAGTCTAATTACTAATAATAGTAGCTATTTAGGTAAGGTTTAAGATAACGCTAAAGATAGCTAGCTAAGCTATTATTACTATAACTATATTATAGCGTATAAACGTACTTAGGTAGTAGTAGAAGCGTCTAAAGAGAAGGTAAAAGCTTATAAAGTAAGTATATAATAGTTTAAAGAGAAGATATAATAGCTTAAAGAGAAGATATAATAGTTTAAAGAGAAGATATAATAGTCTAAAGAGAAGATATAATAGTTTAAAGAGAAGATTAAAGCTTTAGAAGACTTAAATATAAAAGGAGAGAAGAAGCTTAGAGTATAGTAAAGAGAAATAGTAAAGTATAAAAAAGAAGCTATAGAAGTAGAGAAAGGTTTATAGGTATTACTAGCTACTATAGTAGCTATTTCTATTCTTATAGATATAAGGCTTACTAAGCTAGTTAGGTTACTATAATATTACTAATATATATTAGAGCGTAGATTATTATTAGGTCTCTAGACTATAAAAGTATACTAACTCTACTATTTTAGTTACTCTATATAGTATACTATATTAGGTTTACTAGCTAGTTTTAATTCTTAGTTAAAGAGAAGTATAGGCTTACTTAGGTTGTAAAAAGAGGTAATAAGTAAAGTAAAATAAGCTATATCTCTAGAGTAAAGATATAACTTTACGTAATAGAGTATATATATATATAAGTAAAGAGAGTTAAAGGTATAGAACTTAATTAAGAAGATAGGATTACTCTTAGACTAAAATAAAGTACTTTTATCTACTTTCTACTAATTATAATCTCTATATATAGACTATTAGAAAGCGGCTAAGACTACTTCTAATATATAAGTAATTTCTATAAAGTATAAGTAAGAAGTACGCTAAGTTACTACTATTTAGGAAAGAAGAGAGTAGGCTTTAGTATAACCCTAGGTATCTAATTATAGATCTTAATATACTAAAAATACTCTAGTAGTAAGTAGAATAAAGTACTAAGGTAACGTAGCTAAACTAAAGTTATTTCTATTACTATAGCTAATACTATAGAGTATCTACTAGCGTTATATATATTTAGTATTAATAGTATAGTTAGGACTCTAAATAGTAAGCTCTATACTATAAGTACTATACGCTTACTATCTTTCTCTTACTCTAGTAGCTATAGCATTTCTAACTATAGTACTAGGGTAATTAGCCTTTAAGTATTACTTAGAGAGTATAATATAAATATCTATTAGCGTAGTAGAACGCGTATAAAACGTTATTAAGGGTAGTAAGTAAGTAGTAAGTAAGAACTATATAAGCCTAAAGTAGTTACTATCTTTTATAAATATTTTAATAATATCTTTATAAGTCTTATATATAAGTAGTAAAACCTAACTTATTACGCTATTATAGCTAATCTTATATAGACTTATTAGCTCTACCTAGTTTCTAGCTTATAGTTAACCTACTTACTTACTTAGTAATAGTAGTATTATTGTATATAAGAGCGTATATAAAACTAAGAATACTAATCTACTAAGTAAGTTTTTTTATACCTATTAGTATTATCTATATAAGTTTAGGGCGTATACTATTCTTAGTTAGTAATATAGTAGAAGCTCTAAAAAGAGAATAGAGTTACCTAGTAATAAAAAGAGTTAGTATATAGGCCTATAAGAAGTTATATATCTAAGTAGTACTTTTATAGCTAGCAGCCTTATAGCTATTAAGTATATTTAATACTAAAGCTTTAAGCTTATAGTTACTATTCTCTAGCCTATACTTCTAGTCTAAGTAGAGGTTATAGTAGAAGTTCTATCTAGTATAAAGGCGTAAGTAGCTAGTAGTAGTAGTAGGCGTTTTATTATCTAGTATAAAGTAGTATAGGCTTATACGCTAAGTCTTAAGTATTTCCTTTACTTTTAGGTTAGTAGCTTTATAAATAGACTTACTTAACTCTACTATACTAACTATATAGTAAATATTAGGCTTATTACTAAGCTTAAATATAGTTACTATAGTATTATATTCTTATAGTATCTACACCCTAAATACTTACTATATAATAATCTAAACTACTCCTATCTAGATTACGCCCTTATTAGTAGCCTAATATAAGGTATAGTATAGTATAAGCTATTACTTTACTATCTACTACTTATTATATTTAATATTAAAAGCTATATTACTCTATACTTATAGCTATAAGGTGCGTAGATCTATTACGCTAGTAGTCTAGGCGTATATACTTATTACTTAGTAGAGTAGTAGCTTTATAATCCCTTTAATTACTATAGTAATATTATTAATTATATACTTACTACTATATAGCCTAGCTATTAAGTCTATAATATTAAGTTAGTCTTCTTTCTCTATACTAGCTATTATACTATAACTAATAGAGCTTAGTAGTACTTTATAAGTATAGTAGCCTACTTTTACTATTAGCTATACTTTTACTTTAGTTACGCTATTAAGAGTTAAGTTAGAGCTATACTAAGTCTTTAGTTATTTAGAGTAGAAGTAGAGTAAGTACTATTAAGTAATACTATTATCTTAGTAGAGCTTACTTATAGTATATTAACTAGTAAGCTTTTAAAGATTTATATTTCTTAATACGCTAAAGTTAGTTTACTAGATACTTATTACGTAATAGATAATAGAAAGGTAAGATACGCACTTATTTATAGTAGGTATAGGCTTTATTAATAGCTCTATTAATAGTTTTAACTCTATTTTAGCTTTATAGCCTCTCTAGCTATATAACTATAGATTATAACTAGTCTAGTAGAAGTAAAAAGTATAAAGAGATTTATAAAGCTTCTATCTTAGAGTACTTATACTTACTACTACTCTTTAAAGTAAAGAGAATAGCTATAGCTATACTATTAGCTATTAAACTAGAAAGAGTAAAAGGTAAAAGTATAGAAAAGAAGGTTTTCTAGTAAGTAGAGAGTAAATAGTAAATAGGAAAGAAGAGGTATTACTCTAAGAGCTAGTTTATAGTATAGGTAAAAATAGTAGAGGTAGAGGCTCTAGCTATCTATCTTCTATATTTACTTTTTCTACCTACTTACTACTATTACTTATTTTAATATTTTTACTACTATTATTATTATTATTAGTAACGTAGCGCTAGTGCTAGACTTATATTATAAATAACACGCCTCTCTAAACTTTTTCTCCTTCTACTTATACTACTTCTCTTTTCTACCTTAATACCTTTAAGTCTAATATTAATTAATACGTATACTACTTTAATACTATACTATCTTCTTTACTTACGTTCTTTTCTACTACTTTACCTTAATATAGTAGTAAATACTCTATATATACTAGACGACGCCTAAGATAAAGTTTTTACCTATAGTAAAAAGAAGTAAGTATATAACTTTCTATAGTCTAGTGTAGATAAGGTCTCTCTTAACATAATCTTAACTAAAGTATATTAAGTATTAAGTACCTAGCTTAGTTAGGGTATTAAAACTAACTTTCTATAGAACCTAGTATAGATTATTACTAGTATAAAAGCTCTTATAGTTAGAGAGCGATAGAGTATTTTCTTTACTAGAATATCTAAGATAATTAAAAGTACTTAACTAAACGTCTCTTATAGCTAACTCTTATACTAAATTCTAAAAAGTCTACTTAGCTACTAGTAGAGACTATATAATATACGCTAACGTAAGCTTATTACTTTATTATACTTACTTACTACTAAGTAGAGTATAGATACTAATGTACTACTTACCTTCTTTAATAATATTACTACTAAGATCTAGGCTCTAATAGACTAGAATAATACTACCTCTATAGTATAGACTAAGTTCTATAGTAAACGCTTTACTAACTTACTTAATATTATTAAAGATATAAAGTATAATAAAGAGCTACTATATATACTCTTAGACGATAAAGATAAAGAAGCTACTACTAACTATAGTAATACTAAGTTATATATTAATAGTAGTAATAAAGAGTATAACCTCTCTAAGCTGCGTAAGCTTAATAATCTTATAATTATTAATAGTAGTAATAGTAAGATCTCTAGCTACTAGAAGTTAAAGTATATAAAGAAGTAAATATATATAGAGCCTATTACTAATAATAAGCCTATCTAGTAACTATATAAAGTAGGCTATCTAGATACTAACTAGTTCTATACTAAGACTATAGTATTTCCTAACTATAACTTTACGTAGTAGTATTAGACTATAAAGTTAGTTAAGGATACTTTACTAAGTAAGATATATATAGTAGGTAATAATATTAAGACTATTATAACGTAGGATATATATTAGATCTATAACCTTATATTTAGCGTCTTCTTTAGTATCTATAGCTTTACCTAGTTATAGTAAGTTATAAAGACGCTAGTAGAGACTAAAAATACTACCTTTTATTAAACCTTTATAAAGTATACTTATTAAGAAGTTAAGTTTTAGAAAGGTTATATAGAGTCTTTTACTACGTTTAACTAGTACCTAAGCTTTACTAGCTTACTTAACTATAATATATAGCTAAAGTAGGTTTAGAAAGAAGTAAAGTAGAATATAAATACTATTAGTGTCTACGCTTACTTTAAGTTAATGTATAAGTAGTACTTTAGAGAAAGTATAGAGACGTTAAATAATATAGGCTAGAAGTTATAAGCTTTTCTCTTATAGTAGATAGGTAAAGCCTTTAGAATTAACTAATATAAGCTAGATATCTACTACGTTAAGCTATTCTTAGTAAAGCGCTTAACTATAAGTAATAAGCTCTTTAATAAGATACTTAAGTATAGTAAAATACTCTTTATCTTTAAAATATAGTATAACTTTACTATATTTACTATATTAATAAGCGCGCGTAAGAGGTATATTATACTAAGGCTTTATATCTATATTCTAAATACTAACTATTCTATAGCTTCTTTAAGAAGGTTAGCTTTACTAAAATATTAGTAATATAGTTATACTTTAAGGATATCTCTAAGCTTTATAAGATAGTAATAGTTATATATAAGATTAGTAGTATATACTAGTAGAGCTTTACTCTAAACTTATATACTCTACTCTTTAGCGTTATCTACGCTAAGGTATTTTACAGTTCTAGCTCTAAGGAAGAACCTAGCTAGGCCTACGTAAATATAACCTACGCTAAGTATTATAAAAAGTATTAGATAGAGTAGATTAAGTTATATAAGACGAAGTAAATTAATTAAGATAAAGAATAAGAATAATAGATAGTATAGGTAGGTTAGTAAATTAGATTATATTATATATACTTATATATACTAAGTTACTAGCGCCTACTTTAAAAGGCTACCTAATTATATATAATAAGTATTCTTATAAACCTTATACTTTCTTTCTTTTACTACTATTATAATACTTACTAAGAGTATAATATATTTAATAGTAAGTAACTATAATAATAGGCCTAGTACTTAGGTAATAGTATAAGTTATTTAGTAAATAAAGAAGAAAAGTAGATATACTTTTAGTATCTTTTAGAAGTTAATAACGTTTAGAGTAGTAATAATAGTAAGTTATAGTACTAATAGTAGTTAGGATAATATAATAATAATAATAATAACTAGTAAAGTAGCCTATATATTAAATAGGTTACTATACTAACCTATCTAAACGCATATAGCTACCTATAAATTATTTAAAGAATAGATTATACTAATAACTAATAATAGTACTATATAAGCTATATTTTACTCTTTATACTACTAGTAGTTAGTATAGTAAAAGGACTTACTTTCTTATAATAATCTAAAGTAGTATTATCTAAGCTTACGCTAGCTATATAGAGTACTTAATAGTATACTATTCTTAAAGTATAGCTTTCTACTTCTAAACGCTACGTCTACGTATATTATAAGTAGTACTATTATTAATAAGTCCTATTTACTCTTAGTTACCTTAGCGTAAAAGAAGCTAATAGATAGTATAAGAAAATATATACTTTATAGAGACTATAGTCTTTATAGCTCTCTTACCTAACTCTTAAGTAGCTATATTTATATATATATAAGAGCGTATAGATAGTAGATAGGTTTAAAGAAAGTAATATATTATAATATATTTAAGTAGAGCTAAAGTTAGAACTATATCTATACTTACTAACTAACTCTATATAACTAAACGCTATTATAGTATTACAGCTTTACAACCTACGCTTCTATATCCTTCTATTTAAGCGTAAATTATTATTAGCTTTAATATCTTCTATTACTTTTAATATTCTAACCTTTAACTATCCTTTTTCGCTATTATTACTACTACTACTACTAAGCTTAGTAGCTATACTTAGACGCTTACTACCTAACTATACTCTATTTATACTAGCTCTCTAGCTTATATTCTTCTATATAATACGCTAGCTCTACTACTTTTTAGTAGTAGCTTTAAACGTAATAAGCTATTTAAACTTAGCTATATAGGCCTACTATATAGCCTAAAATAGCTTATAGTTACTATACTAGCCTTAAAGCTAGATAGAGTATAAGATAAGTATATATTCTATAGAAGACTACTTATAGAAGTAGGTAGAGGTTAGTACTAGTCCTATATATAAAGTAGTATAGAGTTTACTTATAAATTTAATAGAACTTTATAGTAGGATATTAATAGAAATAAGTATATACTATATATTAGACTAGATATATAGGACCTTATTAAGTCTTTTATAGAGTATATACTTACGCTCTTATAGCTTCTTTATACTTAGCCTATATCTAGTAGCGTAATATAAAAGGTAGTAGGAATACTTTTATGTAAGCTTACTATTCTAAAAAGGCCTATAGTATATACTAATAATCTAGTATAAGCGTATAAAGATCTTAATATTATATCTATACTATTTTAAGCTTATTATTATCCTATACCTAAGTATATAGTAGTTAAAGATTTTATCTATACCTATTAGTAGCTCTACTTCTACTCTCTAGAGCTAGTAGAGGATAGACGCTAGTAAGTAATACTAGTAAAGTATAGAGTTAGCTCCTTAGCTTACTAGTAGCTATAAGTTAAATAAGAAGATATTTTCTTTATAGAATAGCTTACGTATAAGGTAAGTAAAATCTATATAATATCTAGTACGTAATAGTAGCTATAGTACTTAAGTATAAAAAGTATTTAGTAATATAAGCTTATATTAGAAGAGAAAGTTATTATTAGTTAGGCATATATCTCTTACTAAGCTTTATCTACATAATAGTAGTGTTATATATAACTAGATAATATAGTACTAAAGTATATATAGCTTTAGCTCTATTAGAAGCTTATACTAGCTATTATAGAAAGTATTATAAAAGCTTCTAGTAGACTACTACTAGATATAAGCTATACTTATAAAGAGAGTATAATACTCTAGTATCTTTATATTTATTAAATCTACTTCTTTTATACTAGTAAGAAAGCGTAGGCTTTCTATCTAAGGCTAGCCCTATAGCTATAATACTAAATATATTAGTAAGAAGAGCTTATAACCTTTAAAGTAGACTTTATAGTAGTAATAAGTAAGCTTTATACTAGTATCTAAGTTCTTAAGTAGCTTAGCTAAGTATATATAACTCTAAACTAAAGTTAGTATACCTACCTTTCTTACCTATAGTACTAATTCTCTATTCTCTATAGCCTTAGGTAAAAATAGAGTAGTAGTTATAGGTTAATAAGTACGTCTAGTCTATTTTAGTAGAGTAGGCCTATCTTTAAGAATAGTCTATCTCTAAAAACTATCTACTACTATTAGTAGTCTATCTCTATAAATAATTAATCTATTACTATAAAAAGTTCTATTACTAGAGAGAAAAGTTCTATTATTAGAAGTAGTCTATCTCTACTAGAAGTCTATCTTTACTAAAAGTCTATCTCTATTAGAGGTCTATCTCTACTAGAAGTTTATCTCTACTAGAGGTCTATCTCTACTAGAAGTCTATCTCTAAGAGGAGTACCTCTTTAAAAGAGGTACTTCTCTTATAGAGGTCTAACCTTTATACTAGTTTATCTTAGTACTTAAACTATAATTAATAGAGTTTATACTTTAGAGTATAAAGTATACCTAGGTAATAGTTTTATAGATAAGGCTATAAAAACTAATCTTTATAATAACTACTATAACTAGACCTATCTAAGTAGCTATATATAATAGGCTAGTAGTAGTAAGTAGAATACTATAGCTCTTCTAAAGTATCTAGTTTATATAGTAGAAACTATACTATAGTTTATAATATAATCCTACTATAACTATAGCTACTAGAGATAGTAGCCTACTTATAACTTAGCTCTACTTATAAGTTATAAAAAGAAATCTAGAGGCTATCTATAGTTATAAGAAGCTAATAAAGCTATAGGTACCTAGAAAAGTAAAAAAAAAGCGTTATACTTTCTATAGTTATACCTTCTATATAAGCTTATAAGTTTATAGCTATAAAGCTTTAAGCCCTAATATCTTTATATTAGGTATAATCCTTATATATTACTCTATTTTCTATTAATATAGCTCTTTCCTCTAGATAATACTATAAGCTCTACCTAATATAAAATAACTAATAAAGTAGTAGTAGTAGCGCGCTAATAAAATATTAATCCTTAACTTACCTATACTTAGACTATCTATTATAGGTAGTTATTTACCTAAAGATCTAGATACTAAATACTTTTTCTATTCTTCTTTAGTATATAATTTTTAGCTATCTCTAATTAGGCTTATATAGATTACTAAATTACTACTAAACTATAATTAGAATACTATTAGCCTACGTAAACTATTAGAAAGTCTCTACTTAACTAAGTACTAAAACTTTAACTTCTTTATAGACCTCTACTTTATAATATAAAAGTACTTACTAAGCGTAGAAGGCTATATAGCTATAGTTACTAAGCTAAAGCGCTCTTTAGGTAATAGTTTTATCTTACTATATAGTAGTCTATTAATATAATAGTTATATATAGGTCTTTATATACCTAGGATATATATAAAGCGCACTTAAAGGTAAGTATTAACTATTACTACCTACTATAGAGTAGCTTTATACTATAGGCGCTAATATATATATAAGAGGCTACTAAGTCCTACTTACGTATATAGCTTATTAGTACCTACGTCCTTTCCTTTACTAGTTACTACTCTAAGATTTTAGTTTTCTTTTACGTTAATAGCTTAGCGTATATTATTATTTATATAGTAAATATACTTACTATTAAGTAGTAGAATATAATATAGATAATCTAGTACTTACTATTACTTTACTTATAAAGTACGTCTTTATAATAGCTATCTACTAATATAGCGCGTAATATAGGTAACTATATAAAATTAGACCTAATAGAATTAGGTAAGCGCTTTAGAGCTAACTTTCTTACCTATTTTAGAGTATATAGGTATCTTATTAAGAGTCTAGTAACCTAGCTAAGTAGTTTAAACTTTTTAAGTATAAGAGCTATATTTATTATAAGTATACTATAGAGTCTAGAGGATTTAATAGTAGTAGTAAGTACTTATTAGCTTTTATTTAGCTAGCCTATACTCTAAAAGATCTTATATAGTATTCTAGGTATATTACTATTATCTTTATTATTGCCTAGATAACTATATATTATTATTTAGGTCTTATTAGTTACTTTACTAGGTATTAACTCTACCTAGCTAGATATATTTAAAGTAGTTTTAAGTAAAATATCTAATATAGTACTAGATAGGAATAGAGCTAGTATAGAGATACCTTAATATAGTATTATCTTCTTTATATAGTAAAATAAGCACTATTTCTTTAATAGCGCTAGTAGTAGATAGTTAATTTACTTTAAGTCCTATACTAACTAATAGTACTAGTAGCTTACCTATATAGCTTCTATACTATTATACTAAAGCTTAGTATATTTACTAGATCTTATACCTATAATACCTAGCTATACCTTAGTATTATAGTCTTATACGTGCTAAAACGTATACTATACTCTTACTATACTATACTATAAGATATATATTAAGTTCTATAATAAGACGTAAGGCTCTATTATATAGGTACTAATAATAAGTACTAACCTAAGTATATAAATATAGAGTACTTACCTTAGAAAAAAGGCTATAGTCTATATATAAAATTAGAAAGTAGGTATAGTTATCTAGCTAGCTCTATTTACTACTATTATACTAAAAGAAGCTATTATAGTCCTAGTCTTTAGTATAAATAGCCCTACTATACTAGATATTCCTCTATAGATAAGCTAAGATATAGATTAAAAGTATAAGATCTAAGATAGTAAGAGAGTAGTTATTAGGCTTTATATACCTTATAGCTTACTTCTTATCTCTTATAGCGCTTCTAAAAGGCTATAGTCTATCTTATAAGCTAGAGACCCTTAGTAAATCCTATATACTCTAACCTAAGGTATATAAGCTATAGAAGAGGATAGTTAGATATTATACTTATATCTATCTAAAGCTACTTTAAGAATAGTAGAATTATATAATATAGGTTTATAGCGTTTATAGTTATATAAGTATAAAAGAGTACTTAAGTACTAATATTATTAGGTTTTTAGATTTTATTAAGAATTTCTCTAAAAATTAGTCTATACGTAGAAAACTCTTTAGTAAAAGTTTTTTAAATTCTTAGTAAAAGTTTTTAACTTTCTAATAAAAGTTTATTACTTTCTAGTAAAAGTTTCTCTTTCTTTAGTAAAAGTTTCTTCCTCTTTAGTAAAAGTTCCTTTCTTTCTAGTAAAAGTTTCTTCTTCTCTTATAAAAGTTTTTTCTTTACTAGTAAAAGTTTTTTCTTTTTACTAGTAAAAGTTTCCTATTCTCTAGTAAAAGTTTTCTAGATCCTAGTAAAAGTTTTCTACTCTTTAGTAAAAGTTTCTATATATATATAAGCGTAAATATATCTATTAAGTTATTCTTATAGTAATAATAATATCTAGTTATATAAGGTATTACTATAGTATAAGCACTCTTTTATAGTAATATAGTATAGCCTAAAACGTAGCTTTATAAAGACCTTAGAGCTTCGCCTAGCTAACTATAGCTAAGAATAGAAATAATTAACTAAGTAGTTCTAGCTATTTTATAAAACCTAGAAAATACTAACTAGCTATATAGTTAGTATATATAGCGCGATAGAACTATATTACTATATACCTAGTAAAAGCTAGGTAGTTATATATTAAGCTATTCCTATAGTTTAAATAGGTAAACGTCTTAATCTATTATAGTAATATATCTAGCTCTATATATTTAGCTACGAGTCTACTATAAGTAGTTAATCTAAAACTACTTTAAAATACTATTCTATATCTATAACTAGTATAAATAAGTCTTTATAGTCCTACTTATTATACTCTTTACGCTTTATAGTTTCTAATAATAAGCGCTCTAGTAGCTATTCTTTACTTATATAACTTACGTATAGTAGTTTAATAGCTATTACTATATTACGTATATTATAGTTATACTCTACTAGTATATCTATCTAATCTTCTAGCTAGCTAAAAGGTTTTCTCTTAATAAAAGAATTTAGAACTCTAAACTATAGGAATAAAGTAAAGATCTCTACTCTAAAACACTATTTTAATATTATCTATCTTTTTCTATAATCTAGATATTAACTCTACGCCCTATACTTTATAGTATAGTTACTTACTATTATAGTATTACTTTCTTAGATATATACCTTATTAAAGAGTTACTCTCTTACTATTATTACTACTCTTTATCTATATATACTTAGTAAATTTACTCTCTTCTTTAGTAGTTACTTTAACTACTTATATTCCCTATATAACCTTACTATAACCTATTAGTACTTTATATTATCTATAATATTAGCTATTTTACTTTATTATACTATTATAAGTAAGGTCTAGAAGTAACTTATTTCTCTTTATATAAGCGCTAGTAGCCTTAGAAAGCGCTTAGTATTCTAAGATAATACTATTTTATAATCTATATTATAGGCCTAGCCTTATCTTATACTTAGTATATAATTATTATCTACTTTAAGCGCTAGCAGTTTTCCTATATTATATACGAATAGTTATCTTCTTTTATAACTTAACTCTCTCTAAGTCTCTAGTATAATACGCTAATCTTATAAGTAATTAAAAGTAGTAACTACCTTTATATAGTTAATTATCTTAGTAACTTCACCTACTCCTACTTTAGTAAACTATTTTACGTAGTTCTAATATAATAACTTATCTTTAGAATAGGTAATTTTACTATTTTTTACTATTACTAAGTCGTTTATACTAGTAATTAATTATACTAGAGTAAAGTCTAGCTATTCCTTAAGTTATTAATTAACCTACTTTATTATAGCTACCTTTAAGCGCTTTACGCGTTTAGCTAAAGGCTTAGACTCTATAATATTACTATTACTATATTTATCTACTAATAGTAGTAAATCTAGCTATAGGTTCTTATATACGTAATTAATAAATTATATAAAGCGCTGCTTATTAACCTATTAGTAGATCTACCTAAGTATAAGATCTAGTATACGTATAATAAAAGCCTATATAAGCTTATTAGTACTAGAAAGAATACTAAATAATAGTATATTTAGTAGAATATAGTTAAATATATTGCGTACTAGCGCTATAACATCTAACTTACTTATAACTAGCTATAGTAATAAGTTAAGCTAAAAAAAGATAGCTATTATAATATCTATTATAGGCGGAATTAGAGATATAGAATATATAGATATTTAGTAGTTACTAAAAAATAGCTAGTCTAACGCAACTTATATATACGTAATATTAGTAGTATATATAAGTTAGTTAGATAAAGTAATATAAGGTAGCTTAATTTAGGTAGCGCGTAGGATTTAAATATATATATAGCTAAAATTTAGAGAGCGCTTAAACTCCTAAACTATTACTTTAACTACTATTACTAGACTCTCTTATTATAAATATTATAACTTAAAATATATCTATACTTTATTACTATCTTAAGCTTATTAAGGTATATAGTATTTTTATATACCTAGTATATAAATACGTAGTCCTACTAAATAGCGTAAAGAAATACTTTAACTAGAGCTACTATAAAGATATTTTAGTACGTAACTATACCTAACTCTAAGAAGAAGTAGATAAGCTATTATCTACTATATAGTTAAAGATAGACTATAGAAAGTTTATCTTTATATAGCTAGATAGTAGTCTTTTATATAAAATTCTATATCTTAAGCTATACTCTTCTTTAACTTATACCTTTTATAAGTATATATATAGTAAGAAGAGTACTAAAAAAACTATAAAAGACTACCTTTATACTTCTTATAAACTTTTAGTTTATCTTAACTTACGTAGTATTTCTAGTTTTATATAATATACGCGTATAACCTTTACTTAGTAATATTTTATTAGTACTAGTAATAAAGCTAAGAGGCTAAATATTTAGCACTACTTTAAAGTTATTCCTTCTAATACTACTATTTCTATTAATACTATCTATAGTATTAATCGCAGTAATACTAAAATAGAAAGTAGTATTAACTATAATTATATACTAATATAAAGGTAAGAGAGACTTTAAGATCTATCTAATATTAAGTCTACTATTAAACGTCTTTAAGCGTAGATAGGTAAGGCGTTTTTATAGATATAAGAGTATTAAGTAGAGTAAATAGTAACTATTCTATAAGGTAACTTATTATAGACTAACCTATAGCTTATATATATATAATTCCTTAAGATACTACTAAATAGATAGGATAAAGTACTAGAATATATAGTAATTCCTAATTACATAGCTAAGCCTATATTATACTACTTATACTATACTACTAAGAGTATAGTTAGAATATAGTAGAACTCTACTACTAAAATAAACTAGTATACGTACATCTAGGTTATATAGGAAGATATAAGTAATATTTCTATTCTTTCTTTTAAAGCGTATTAAAACTTTAGCCTTTAATACGTAATACCTCTATAAAAGATATTTATCTTCTTCTACTACGTTCTTATATAAGAGTTAGAGCTTAAATAACTATATCTTATACCTATATAGATAATTACTTAAGGCTATATTATATAATATCTTAATAGCGTAGAAGGTAAATACTCTAATATTAATATATTATATAAGTATACCTATATAGATCTATTTAAGCAGCTCTATTATATATTCTAGCTATCTTTTATTAAGTAAATATACTTAGATAATAACTTTAAGCTTACGTTTATAGTAGTAGTTACTTTCTAGGTTATCTTTAGTAGGATAAAGAGCGTTATAGAAGTATATAATTTTATAACTAAGATCTCTACTCTTAAGAAGATAATACGTATATCTAGTATATAAAAATTTAGAGAAGACTTTATTAACCTAGCTTAATAACTAAGTCCTTTAGAAGTAAATAATTTTATTACCTACTTAGAAGTATAGTCTCTTATAGGCGAGTAAGTAAGTATAAAGTAATATACCTATAAAGAGCTTAACTATTCTATTACTAAAGAGTTTAAGGTATAGGTTTTAGACTACCTTATAACTAAGTACTCTACGCCTATAAATTAGCTTATTAATACTAGCTAGTACTTAAGTCGCTTTCGCTATAGAGAGAATCTTAACATCTTTATTAACTAAGATAGTAATACTATTACTATATATAAGATAAAGACGTTACTTATAAAGTATATATTAATAGTTTATAATAAGTATAAGTAAGCGTTAGCGTTAATATATAAGCTAGTATTTATATTATACTAAGGTAAGTTACTACCTATACCCTAAGATAATATAGTAGAAAACCTAAGTAATAAGACTCTAAGGTTTAGTATTTTTTTACCTAAGTTACTATCTCTTTATAACTAGGTAGGATTTATTTAAGAATAACTTATTTACTCTTATAAGCTTAGGTATTAGGTTCTACTTAATAACTTCTAGAATTTATACTAGATCTAGTAATACTCTAAATTAGTAAGTAAGCTTAGTAAAGTTCTACTTAGACTTATATATTTTATAAATAGCTAGCCTACTTATAGAACTAAACTCCTTAGTATATATTATAAAAACTTACTTAATAGTATACTCTAGAATATATTTCTTTATAATAGACTTATTTTAATAGTACTTTATTACTATAAGAGCTATAATAGAGATAAGTTACTTAAAGTTATTTACTAATTTCTTCCTTAAGTAATTAGCAGCCTTATTATATAGTATCTATAGTTAATTTATCCTTTTTATACTCTTATCTAATATAAGGCTATAGAGAGTATTTATAAAGTTTATCTCTACTACGCTATAAGCTTACTACTCTAGTCTAATAAAAATAGGCTATAGTATACAACCTCTAGTCTCCTATACTAGGTAATTAAACGTACTACTAAAAAGTAGATAGAGTAGTATATTAACCTTAGTACTATACGCTACTTTATTATTACCTTTAGTAGAAAGATTAATAGTATAGATAGTATTTTAGTAGAGTTATTAAAAGAAGACGTTAATAAAATTATTACTACTATAGAAGTAGAGGAGTAAGAGATATAGGCTAGATATTCTATATAAATAGTAAGTACTATATATATAGTAGATATCTTATAGATATTTATAAAGAAGTTTAATTATAGTAGAGGTTAGTTTAAAGTCTTAATAAAGTAGTATAGTACTATTAGCTTTAACGTAGTAGCTATATTTAATAAGCTTTACCTAGCGCCTATAAAGTAGCCTAAGAGTATTAGAGATTTTACTAATTATATCTAATATAATTATAAGTAACTACTCTAAGAGAACTTTAGTAAATAAGTAGTATTCTAACCTTAGTAAGAAAATATTATCTACGCTATTATATCTAGAGAGACTATAGTAATATATATTACTAGAATAGACGCTAGTAAAAGCTTAACGTTTTTACTTCTAGCTTACTTTCTAAACTATAGTTAGACTATTATTATTATTCCTCTTATAGCACTTTAGTATAATATTATTACGTAGTATAATAAATATTATATCTAAATATTAGTATAGAAAGATAGACACTATAATTAATTAGTATCTATTATTCTTATAACACTAGAATATATTAGTTAAACTAGCTTTATTAAGATAATACATTATTTTACTAGTACTAGTTAACTAGAGTATATTATAGTAAACGAGTTTTACTATATACTACTACTTAACTATACGTATTAACCTTATCTACTAAACCTATAAAAACTTATATAATTTAGTGTTTAACTAACGCTTTTATCTATAATAATACTAATCTAAAAGTAGGTAGATACGTTCTACCTACTTAAGGTACTAACTAATACTATCTTTTTCTAAGTATCTATATTATAGCCTAACTTTATATAGTAAGTAAAGACTATTTTACTCTTACTATATACTATTATAGCTAGTATAGTAAAGTATATTCTATTATACTAGGCAGTGTATTAAAAGATCTTAGTTTACGTAGATCTTATAATAATCGCTAATTAGCTTATAGATAAACTTTAGTACTTTAAGTACTATAGTAAGATAATAATAGATAAGTATTAATTAAGTTAGAATTTATTTTTAGCTACTAATAATAGTGTTCTTATTACTACTATAGCCTATCTTATTAGTATATATAATCTAAATATTTAGGCTATCTTTTAGTTTAGTATACTAGACTATATTATTAGTCTAGTATAAAGAGGAAGGCGTTATACCTATAATAGCCTTCTAGGCATCGTTTATATTATACTATCTCTATAGATTAAAAATAAATACTATAATAAAGTAGAAGTAGGATAGAAAGCTATAGTAGATACCTTTATATAGTATAGAACCTACTTCTCTATCTACTACTACTATATACTTAATAAATATTTTAATAATAATAAGCTACGCCTTATATACTAAAGTAGTAAGTAATTATATAACGTCTATAAGGCGCGTATATATATATCCTCTCTATCTAGTAGGTATACTTTACTAATAGTAGAACTAAAGTTACTAAAACTAGGTCCTCTTTCTACGCTAGTTTATATAATACTATCTAATAGAATAAACGTCTTTACTATACTTAGAACTATATTAAGCTATATTACGTTATCTCTAGTAAGCTATAAACTATCTATACTTTATATATCCTAGCGTAGATAATCTTATACTAGCGCTATTAATATTATAGGTTTACTAACTATACTTTATTAGCTTATTCTTAGCCTTAAAAAGAAGTAAGAAAGTACTATTAATAAAGAGCTAACTTCTTTAGGCTTATCTATAATATATTTAAAAGTTATAAAGTATACTAGAGAGCTTAATTTTATAGAGAATAGATAGAAAAAAAGTAATACTAAGCGTAGTAACCTATTCTATAGCTAGCTACCTATAACGCAATACTTTTAGATAGAATATTATATTACGTACTTCTATAAAGGTTACGATTATTAATATTACTAAGAATAATATAGTTAGTTTCTAAGTAACCTAGTTATATAATACTATAATAGAATAAAAGGTATATAGAGAAATAGTATATACTAGTTATATTATATACTAGCTAACTCCTACTCTAAATAGAGCCTAGCTAGAAATAGAAAGATAGTTCTACTATCTTAATAGTATAAGTAGTACTTAGATAAATACGCTATCTTTAATATATAGGCTTACTTTTAGAAGAATTATACTAGACTTATACTCTAATAGCTTAAGAGAATTTATACCTTATAACCTAACTTTAACCTTAGTAATAATAAAGACTTTAGTTCTTATTTCTATAATATTATAAAGTTTAGAAATAACTATAAGGTAAACTAGCTATATCTTAACGTTAACTAGATTATATATACTTTTATCCTTTTAGCTAATAGCGTATTAAGAACTTTCTAAGATAGGTCTAAATCTTAAGAGTAAAATTATAATTATAAATAGTTAAGGCACGTAAGTAAGATAGGTATTTACTTTATATCCTTTGTCTAAACTAAGCTAATAATAAAGTAAGAATAACTCTACTATATAAGTATTTTATATACTATTAGTAAATTTAGTTAAGAGGATAAGAATACGTTTAAAATAGTTATTAGTATATTTTTATAGACTAGTCTTCTAGTGTTATTATTCCTATACTTTCCTATTTTATTCGCCCTATACCTATTCCTACTAATAGTTAATATATTCCTACTTTATAAGCGCCTAGCTATTTCTAGCTATTATATATATACGTATACTTAGCTAATTCTAGGTAAGTTCTTAGTAAAAATTACACTATATAAAATATTATCTTCCTTCTCCTTTATTACTTCTCTATATTCTTTACCTTTATACTACTAAATTAGGCTAGTACTAGTAGCTTAGTAGCTTAGTAAGCTATATAACTAAGTAGTAGCTAGCGTCTTAGCTTTATTTAAGTTTATATTACTCTCTCTCTTCTATCTCTCTTTCTTTCTATACCTTTAACTTTTATAATTTAAGCTTAGAAACTTTAATTTAGTTATCTAAAGTACTACTAAACGCTATTAATACTTATAAAACTAATAGAGTCGCTCCTATTATACTAACTATAACTAATATTATTTACTCTAGAAAAGACTAGTTTACTATAAAGTAAAGCCTTAATTTAATAAACGTATAATAGTAGCTTAAATAGTATAGTAATAATATAGATTTTTATAATAATTTTATAGTTTTACTATATACGTTACGCGCTTATCCTAGTAGAAGAGTTTCTAATTACTTATTCTAGACTAAGAAGTACTACTTATAAAGACCTAGGTAATTCTAGTATATATTACCTAGAAAGAGCTAGAGGCCTATATATATTAGATTAGAATATAAGTAATAACCTTTTCTTAGCTCTATTAACTTTACTACTTCTATAAGTATAGCTTATAATAAAGAGTATATAGACTAGATAAGTAATAAAGAAAAGCCTAGAATAGTAATAGAGCCTATAGTAGTCTTACTAAACCTAAGCCTTAGTTTACTAGCTTCTATCTCTATATAGAATATATAGCTTTTTAACTCTACTATTACTCTAGCTCTATACTTTAGTAAGACTAATAGTAGAGAGTTTTAAAACTAACTTCTCTATCTTATAGGTATACAATTTATAAAGGCAATTATTAAGATTAAAAAGCTCTATACTAAAAGTATTAAAGGTATCTATTAGAAGACTATTATAGAGTACCTTAAGAAAGCCTATAGTACTAGAATATCTTAATTAATATCTAGATTATATAATAGCTTAACTACTTAGTTAATTATAGACTAGATAGTATACTACGTATACTTTACGTATTTAGCGCTATTTAGAGAAAGCATACTATATAGTAATACTAGGATTCCTATAGACTTATATAATAATAGAGCCTACGTAACTTAGTTACTACTATATAAGAATTAAAAAGACTACTTAAAGATACTAGCTAGGTAGAATAAATAGGCGTCTATAAGTAGTATAAATAAAGTAAAGGCTAGTAGCTAACGCAGTATAGATAGAATAATAAGTTTAGATAGTATATTTTCTTTAGCTCTAGTTAATAACGACTATAAAGTAGATATTATAGTACTTAATAATAATAATATAGGCGTAGCTCTATCTATACTCTATAAGAAGTAGATATAAAAAGAAGAGCGTATAAAGTAGCTAATTAGAAACCTCTACTTATATACTACTACGTATAATAATAACCTATAAGAGAAGTTATTATATAAATATACTTTTATAGAGGGAGTAGTAATTAACTTAGATAGTATTAGTCTTCTATAAGAGCTATACTTTACCTATAAACTAAAGAGCACTATTAGTAATAATAAGTTAGTTAACCTTATATAAAAGTACTTCTATTAGATAAGGAACTAGCTAGACTAAGGTGCCTATATACTTAGCTCTAACTATCTATTTAGTATTAATTAAAACGCGCTAGTTAACTTTATTAATAAATACTAAGTAGATAAGAAGAATTATAGTATATATCTAATAAAAGATTATATAGATTATATCTATAAGATAGATAAAGATAGAGTAAATACTATTATAAAGGACGTAGAGACTACTACTAAGAATAGTAATATCTTTACCTAGAAGTATTTAAAGGCGTTACTTCTAGAGTTAATATTACTAACTAAAGAAGCGTATTAAGAGATAAGGAATATATTTCTAGATTAATAGAACTTTAGTAATACTAAGTTTAAGATACTTACTAAGGTCTCTAAATATAGTTAGTTTAGTAAAGACGCTAGCTATCTATAAGATATAATATAGTAAGCTTAGTTCTAGAGTAATATTATAAGTAAGGTAGTAAACTTAAATAAGAATAAAAGAGATATTACCTTAGGTAAGAAAGAGCTTCTTTAAGGTATACCTATATAAGAGAGTTATACTAATATATTAGCTAAGCTAAGTAATCTTATTAAGATTAATATAGATAATCTAACCTAGTAATAGTATTAGAAAGATCTTCTAAGCGCATTTACTAGTATAACTATATAAAAGTTAGTCTTAAAGTAGGCTATATTAGATATATATATCTAAAAGTACTTAAACTTATATATACCTAGATAAGATAGTAAAACCTTACTATAGAGCTAATTAATTAGTATTTCTACTAGCGTTATTATAGCTTACTACTATATTCTGCAATATAAGAGCCTTTAGAGTTATATTATTACTAATAGTATAGAGCTTAGAAAGTCTAGAATTAAACTTAGTACTATCCTAAGAGTAAGTTTAGATATTATTTTTATTATATAACCTACTAGTTAATTCTAGGTCTACTAGTCTAGAAAACACTAGCTAATTATATATTATAAGTAGATAGAAGTAACTCTATAAGCTCTTTCTATATTAATATAGTAAAAGTAGAACTAGAAAAACCTAAATAGCTATATACTATAGACCTAAAGAAAGGCTAACTACGTTAATAGGTAAATAATAAGTAGTTATTTAATCTAAATAAGCTACGAGCTAAGTATAACTAGACTAGTATACTTAAGTATATATAAGACTACTTACCTAAGATCTATTTCTAAATTATAGATATATACTTAATTACCTAAGCTACTAAGAACGTATACTAATTTTCTAGTACTTTCTTTATATACGTCTATTATAATAAACGTAATAAGGTCTTTACTCTTTTCTAGAGCGTAGAATAAATTACTAATACTCTAAAGATTAGTAATAATATCTTTAGTTAGAATAATATACTAAAGTCTTATATTATTATTATTACTAGTAAAGGCTTTATTACCTAGCGCTATAGCCCTATAAAAGTAGTAGATATAAGTAAAGTATAGATAGGTATATCTACTACTATTATAAAATTAGTAGTTTACTTAAAGGTATTACCTCTAGATAAGTTTCTCTAGCGCTTAAATAGTTATATTAGTATAGTTATTATTAATAAAGCGTATAACCTAAGTAGAGTAGATACTAATATATAGGTTATAATTTATTAGCTAGACGCTAATTACTATATACTCTTAACTACTATACCTATTCTATAAAGTACTAAATAGCTAAACGCGCTCTTAGCTATTATATAAGACCTTAAGCTTAATATAGAAGTACTTTAACTAGTAAGCTATAACCTACTTTAAAACTTCTATATAAAAGACGTTAATAATAATTATTTTACTTATAAGTAGGTATTAATATAGGTAGCGTTTAATACTTTCTATATATATAATATATTACTAATTAAATAAAGGTAGCTTATTTCTCTAGTACTTACTAGACTAATACTATAACGTACTTACTAGTCTTAGTATATTACGTATCTCTATAGAGATATCTACTCTCTATAAGACCTAATACCCCTAAGTATCTTTATATATATTTACATTAAGAACGCTAAGCTAGTAAAAGATATATAGGTAAATAAGTTAAGTAATACTTTTAATAAGTTATACTACTATAATTCTAATAAACCTACTAATAGTAAGCTCCTCTAGAATAGAAAGTATAAAAAGATCCTAAACCTAGGCTCCTTCTATATACTACTCTTTTTTACTACTAATATTTACAATATTACTAATAATAATACTATTCTAAAGTACTATAAACTGTATAATAATAATAAGTATATAGAGTATTTATTTTACTTACTAAATAATATCTATAATATAAGCGTAATAGAAAGTAGTAATCTAAACCTCTTTCTAACTCTAAAAGAAGATAGCTATTATAAGCGCTATTTACTTAAGAAGCTAAGTAAGCTTATATAGTATTTTATTATATAGTTAAAGTATATTAAGCTAATTCTTACTTTACTAGTAGATTAAGTTACTTATTTAGGCGAAAAAGTTATTATCTAGTATAATAACTCTACTAAGTAAGAGCTCTTTAACTATATATTAAATCTATATAGTATCTAATCTATTACGCTTCTTACCTACTATAAAGTAGCTAAGTACGTAGACTTTATTACTTAGTTTAAAATACCTTTTACTGCGTTTATAAGCTGCGCTATTTCTATAGCTAAGTAAGACTAAGAGATTAAAGTACTACTACTTAGTATTTACTAGAATACTAAGCTTAATCTATATTAATACTACTATAAGATAATTTTTACTAGTCTAATAACCTTAGATTCTATATACTACTAATATTATAAGCGCATTATCTATATTAGGCAAGATTACGCTTATATTATTATTAAAGTTTATAATCTATATTTATTTAATTATAAAGTGTTTATAAAAGCTCTAAGATAAGCGCTACTAAATATAGTTACTAATACTAATCTTATAGAACTCTATCATCTATTTATACTAGATAAGGATAATAGTACCTTAGCTACCTAGGTAATCTTAGTAGCTAGGCTTTAAAGATATATTAAGCTTAAAGATAGTTAAATTATATATAAGACTAGTAATAGTATACTTACTAAAGCTAATAAAGTACTAGAATTATTACTAGAGAAGTTAATATATACTATCTTTGCGTAGATTAACGCGCAGTTATACTAGGTTACTTATAAAGATAATAAGTCTATAACTATTACTAAGACTACTTATACTATAGAGATCTACTTATCTACTATAAATATACTAAAGTAGTATCTTAGTATTAAGAGTAATTATATATATAAGATAAAAGAGCTACTCTTAATAATTAAAGATATAGATAAGAGAATAGGTTTAAGTAATAGAGAGGCGTTAATAATAGAAGTAGAAGTTAATACCTAGCCTAAAGAGATAAAGACTAAAGTAGTAAAGAAAGTAAAAGTAATAGAACTTAAGAAAAAGTAATACTAGGAAGCTAGTTATATAGGTAATACGTATTCTAAGTAAATAAAGATCTATAAAGACGTAATAGATATAGCTAAGTAATAGTTTAGCTATAGCTTCTTAGCTTATCTATAGGCTACTTTAAAAAGG
>Ga0210040_10000871_pt1 | contig 48163 bp, 53 predicted proteins | sample CryGeyCG12114_NA_FD_185462 | JGI IMG/M metagenome (GOLD analysis project Ga0210040, IMG submission 185462) | Groundwater microbial communities from aquifer - Crystal Geyser CG19_WC_8/21/14_NA (SPAdes) (version 2) | ecosystem: Environmental > Aquatic > Deep subsurface > Groundwater | place: USA...
CCGCCTCCGCGCGCGCCAGCATCGCGCCCGCCAGCGCCTTTGCGGTGCCGCCGTCGATCACCGCTGGCATCGCGACTGTATCCTCGCGAACACCGGCGCCCGGCCGGCGCGCCCGCTGCAGCCCCGCCTGATAGTCGCGCGCCGGATCGTAATAGGTGACGGCAATCATACGCGGCACCGTCTCGATCGCGGCCACCTGCCGCGTGCGCCGCGCCGCGGTGCCGCCCGCGCGCGCGCCGTCGTCGCTCACCACCGCATCGACATCGCCGACGTCGCGCATCAGCAGCACATCCCCCGCCGGAGCGAACCACGCGCCGCTCGCGCTTCCGAGCGTGTCGAGCACGCCGCGGACGCTGGCATCCGCCGCCGCAAAGCCCTGCATGGCAAAGCCGACATCGCCCCGCACCTCCGGCGCCACGCCACGCGCGATCGCGCCGGCGGAGACCGGCTCCCCATCGGCGACCACCTCGAAGGTCAGCGACGGAATGCGATTGCCGAAATCCGACAGTTGCAGATGTTCGAACACCGCATAGGCGCAGCCACGATGCGCCGGTGCCAGCCCCGCCCCCACCGCCGAGGCGATCAGCGGATCCACCTCCTGGTCCTCGCCGCCACGATGCAGCCGAAAGCCGGTAGCCGCCTTGAAGTCCCCCGCCGCGCCGCGCAGCAGGTTGCCGTCCGCCCAGATCCGCCGCACGTCCACGATCGCCCGCGCCGACAGCAGCACCGCGAACGATGCGGCATAGCTGTAGCTGTTGACGCTCGGCTGCCCCTTGCCCGCACTGCTCGTCGAGCGCGTCTCGATGAGGTCGGTCGACCAGATCACCGTTCCCGCCACGCGCATCGTCCCGAACAGCAGCGGGATGTCGCTGCCATAGGACGATGTCTGCACCTTGAGGTCGCTCAGCCGCGCACCCTCGCGCTTGCCGCCGCCGAGCACCGCCCCGTCCACCGACCGCCCGATCAGCGCGCCGATCGCGCCGCCCACCGGCCCCCCGAGCGCCGTCCCCACCGCCGTCAGCACCAGCGTCGCCATGTTACGCCTCCCTCAAACGCCAAGCGCCCACAACCGGCCAGGGCAGCACCCCCGGCCGCTCCACCACGCAGCCCAGCCCCGCATCCGCATGCACCACGCCCGCCGCCGTCCGCACGGCGAGGTGCCATTGCGCGGGCCCCGCCGCGACCAGCACCACGTCGCCGGGGCGCTGGCCGTCCGCCCGGCTCAGCGCCGCGTCGAGCAATCCCGCGATCCTGTCGCCGTCACCACCACGCAGGGGATAGCCGGTCGGCACCTCGCCCACCCAGCCACCCGCCCGCAGCGCCGCCGCCGCCAGCCCCACGCAATCGAGCCCATGCGCCGGGGTATCGCGTCAGCAGGTCGATGCCCGGCAGGTACGGCTCGCCGCGAAAGTTGAGCACGTTGCCGAACCGCCCCGCGCAGGTGGCGATGCTCTTGTCGCAGCCCTCGATCACCTCGACGAGCGCCCCCGCCGCCACCCCGAAGGGCGGTGCGGCTCCACACGAGAAGGCCGGCGGCGGCCCGGAGCAACAGCCCCGGGGCCGCCGCCCGCCCCTGTCCCGAAGACGCCGCCCCCCGGCGCCGCCCGACTCGCAATTCTTGGCGATTATGCACTTTACAAACCCGTTGACCTGAGCGGTTCGCGCGCCCAGCCTCTCGGCTCGAATTGTCGAGTCGGAGGAAGTAATGGGATTGGAGCTTGTTGATCTAAATGACGCGGTGCGTCGCTACATGCTAGAAGAGGTCGAAATGGACGATGCCAACGGCACGTCCTACCTCAGCAAACGGCTGCATGAAGCAGGGTGCGAGCGTTGGCCTATCATCTTGCGCGAGGCAGTTACATCCGGAACGGATGTAACTCTTGCCGCCGCGATACGGCGCGATGACTGCCTCCACAAACAACTGCCCAGGGCTAAACCGAAGGGCGGCTTCACAATGGCGGCGGTTCCGGTCAACGCGCCCGAAACTCTCGCAGAAGGCGAGTTCAATCGATTCTTCGTTCGCGGGCTGTGTCGGCTTGCTATCGACAACGGCGTTGAATATCTGGTCGGCTATCGAGCGCGATACTCGGAAAACCCCAGGTCGTCCTCGCTAGAGGCGGAGGGTGCGCGATACGATCCTAAGGCCGTCTTAGACGATCTACGCACGGCACAGGGAGACGAAACCCAGCTAAAGATGCCGGGCGGCCCCAACTCCGGAATATCGCTCAAACTTCCTTGAAGGCGAGATTGCCGTCGTCGCCACAGATGTAGGCGAGGCGGCAATCCTCGGGCTCCATGACGAACAAGGTAGGCTTCCCGCCTATGGCGAGGCCATGCCGTGCGCTTAGCTCCGTAAGGGCTTGGCAGAAGGCGGAGACAGCTTCATCGGCCACGGGTACCTGAATACCACCGGTATTCAGGTACCGCAAGCTGCTTTACCTGCGGTTCAGAATGAATATGGTACGGACTTCCTGATGGATCGTGCCAATGGTACCGGCGTTTAACGCTTGATCGCTGTTGGTCATTTGGGAGAGGCGCATGGAAGAGATTGTAAAATCCCTCGCCTTCGTGGCGGGCACAGCCGCGATCATCATCCCAGGTGTGACCGCAGCGTTCAACGTGGGGCGGCTTCTTCGCGCAGACGGAGACCACCTCGTTTTGCGCGTCGGAAAAGAAAAGTTTGTGATTGATGTCGGGTCTATCGACCGAACCGATATCGGCATGATCGACTCTGCTACCCGCGCCGTGGAGGAAAAGGCGAAAGTTACCGCCTAACGGTATCGGGGGAATGAGTTGGCCGAGGGGAACGGCAAGGAACTCAACACGAAAGCAACGGTGGCCGGCGGAGGCGTCGGCACGCTGCTGGTCGCGGTTGCCAATCAGCTCGCTCCGAACAATCAAGCGCTAGCCACTGTGCTCATCTACGCGGCCCCGATGGTCTCCGTAGCTGGCGCAGCTGGTTGGGTGCTGCTTGCCGGCTTGGCAGCACAGTGGCGAAGTCGGTTCATCACAGATCGCGCATTGAAACGTGCCCGCAATATGAGAGACAAGATTTGCTCCGACACGGGCGCGACCGAAGGTCACAAGAACCACGCTCGGGCGACGGTAGAGCATTTTGAACGGCTGGCGATGGCAATGCTCAAAGCTGAATTTGAGACAGTCGATGCTAAGCTTCAGCCTTAATCCTGTCCCTGTGGCCGATCCGGCACCGGCCTATGCTTCACCAGCTTCCCAAGCCGCTCCTTGAAGCGCTCCGGGTCGTCGTCCGTCTCTAGCTGGCGGGCGGCTTCCTTGAACTTGTCGAGTTGACTCTGCGGGTGCCCGCTGCTTGCTGCGTCAGTCATGGCAGTAATCGTCTCCAGTCTTACGCTTCCGTCCCTATCATTCTTTGGTGACGCTAGCAGCCGTGAGCGCGAATATATGGTCGCGGGCGGGTTCGCTGTCGCGGGCAACCGGATCAACGAAATTGAAGACCGGATTGCAACCCTACGGGACGATGCTGGCATCAAATCGGAATTTCATTGGTCCGCCTACAGGGGCGGAGCTAAGCAAGCCGCCTACGAGGCATTGGTCCGGTATGCCTTCGGTCTGATCAACAAACGCCACGCGGCAATGCACGTCATAATCTCGCGATTCGAAGGCTATAACCACAAAGCCAAACCGGGCGAGAACAAAGACACCAGCATCAATCGTATGTATTATCAGTTGCTGTTGTTCAGAATTGCGCGGTTCTACGGTGCCAAACGGGCAATTCACGTCCGGCTTGATGGCGGGAACGACTGCAAAGACATTTGCGAAATGAGAAACGAGCTGTGCGAAGCCGCGTATCACCAGGTCAAGGCGCGCCCGAATTGCGTTCGTTCAATCGAACCCGTTGAGTCCCAGAACGTGGGCATCGTGCAAATGGCCGACGTGATAATGGGCGCTATCGCAGCTAAGCGTAACAAGGTGGAGCACAAATCGCCGAAGGGCGAATTAGCTAACTTCGTGCTCCGAGCATCTGGACGACATTCGTGGGACACGGACACTCCGCACAGCGCCCGCTTCCTAACCTTATGGCACCATAAAACGAGGCTGGTAGGTCCCCCACGGCTCTAGCTCAGGGACTCGCCCTGGCACGGCTGGTCTAGCCAGCGTATTCAAGCCGAGGAGGCCTAGCGCCTGATTAGCCTATACGGTTCAAAAGTCAAGCAATTCAGCAGCTTGGTAAGCTGTTGATCTGAATCGTTTTCGTCAATTTTTGCTGTGCCACCGCTGGTTTCCCTTGCGCCGACGTAGCGCCCGAGCGGGCTTACCGCCCGCCGTTAGCTGTTTGGTACGTGAGACGCCGCCCGGTGATGCCCTTCAACCCCTCAACCGCGCGCTGGCGGTCGTCAAAGCCGTTGGCGATGCGATGGGTGTACCGGGAGTCAAACTCCGCCAGATAGCGGTGCAGATGCTTCTTAGCGCAATGCTGGTACACACCCTTCATGCCGCGCTTGAAGATGGAGAAATAGCCCTCAATCGTGTTGGTGTGGACGGTCGGCGCACCGATGCGGACGTACTCGCCAGCGCCATGGGCAACAGCATCGTGACCACCAGTGAAGGCCAGCGAGAACGCGCGGTAGTGGTGCGCTTCGTCGGTCATCAGCTTGGCTTCGCGAGCGATGTTGTGGAACAGGATCGGCGCGAGATCCTTCGGCTTGAGGTTGTCCACCACCATGGCGCGCGAGCGGCCAGTGTCGCGGTCCACCAGCGCCAGCACCTTGAGCTTGTGGTGCGGACCCTGCTTCACTTCCATGCCCGGCTCGCGGCCGATGAACGTCTCGTCCACCTCAACGGTGCCGCCACCAAGGCCGAACTGGTCGGGGTCGTTGGAGCGCATCGCTTCACGGATACGGTGCGCGAGGAACCACGCCGACTTGTACTGCACCTCAAGCGTGCGGGCGAGCTGATGGGCGCTGATGCCCTTCTTGCTCGACACCATGAGGTGAACGGCCTGGAGCATCTTGTGGAGCGGCATGCGCGCATGCTCGAACACGGTGCCGACCTTGACGGTGAACTGCTTGCGGCACTCGCCACACTTCTTGAGGCCGTGACGCACAACGCCTTCCGGGTTCTTCACGCTCGCCTTAGAGCGGACGCCCGCCAGATCGTACACGCGACCGGCGACCACGCCGCAATGCGGGCAGACCACGCCATTCGCCCAAACAATGCTCTCCAGAAACGCGAAAGCCTTAGCTTCGTCGTGGAAGTGAGGGCTGGAAAGAACCGACATGGTGAAATGCTCCGCAGTGCATTCTACCTACGCTCCCTCGTTGGGTTTGTAAAGTGCATAATCGCCCAATTCTTTCAGCGTTCCTGTTATGTACCCAAACAGCGTCGCGCTGTCAAGCGCTTTGTACCTGTTTGGTTCGCGCTCCGGCCTTCGGACCCGATTCGTCTCCGAAACGTTTATGGCTCGTGGAAAGGCCAGCCTGATGCCGCACGCCAGCAACGTGGTCACCTGCGACGGGCCGGACTGCCCGCACGCGTTCGATCTCGTGCCGCTGCAACCCCGCAACGGCTCGCTCGACGCGCGCTGTCCCCAGTGCCTCGGCCACGGCCAATGGAACGTCGAGATCGACCTGGTCAGCTTTCGCTGCAAGCGCGCGATCTGCGCCCGCTGCTACGGCGCCGGCTGGGTGGAAACCGGCAACGATCCGGTCGAGCTTCCCGACATCGAGCTCGCGCCCGAGGGCTACCCCCGCTGGGTCACCCGCCCCGTGCCGAGCGAAGACGTCGCCGACGAGGACCGCAGCGCCGCGCCCCTGATCCCGCCCGCCTAGCTTCGCCCGTCTAGCTCGCGCCGGGCGCTTGCCCCAGCAGCCCGCCCGCCAGCGTCATCGGGACGCCCAGGTGCGCCGCCACCGCCCCGGCCCAGGCCACCACCTTGTCGATCTCTTCGCCATACGCGCTCGCCGCCTGCTCGTGCTCGGCGGCGCGCCGGTTCGCGTCGAACGGCTCGGCGTGGCGTTTGGAATTGCGCGAAAAGATCGGCCCCGCCGCGATTGTCCCTAGCGTCTCCGCCGGTATGCCCAGCCCGAACAGCGCGTCCAGCGCCGTCATCGTGGCCGCCGGATCGCCCAGCAGGCTCGGCGTGTCGAGCGTGCGCACCCGCGCGGGCTGCGTGCGCACCAGCCTGGCGAACAGCGCCTGCTGCTGCAGCCAGCCGAGCGCCGCCACCTGCAGGTCGGTATGTTCCCAGCGTTCGGCGGCGCTGTAGCCCGGGTCGAACCCCGGCGCCCGCGACAGCGACGCGTACGCCCGCCGCGCCCAGATCCGCCCGAACAGCCCCTTGCGCGCCACCGATCGCAGGAAATCGGGCAGCGGGCTGTAGAGCAGCAGCGCCTTCGCCTCGGGCCGCAGCGACAGGATCGGCTCGATCAGCGCGTTGACGATGTTGGTCGGCTTGACGACCACCGTCTCCCCCGGCCCGAACGGCCGCGCGAGCAGGTCCAGCGTCGCGGCGAGCGGCGCGCGCAGCCGCGGCAGGTCGCGCGTCGCCAGCAGGCTCTCGGCGAGGTCGAGCAGCGCCACCGGCTCTTTCAGCCCCATCGCATGCCCCTCCACGTCCACCGCCCGCGCCAGCAGCGTCGAGCAGCAGAAGGCGGAATGGAAGATGAACTGCGCCCTCCCCCGCGGCGCCGCCGCCGCCGCCGGCACCACCGCCGCGATCGGCTGCGCGACGCGCGGCGGCTCGGTGCCGATGTACTCGTCGGTCAGGAACGTGACGCGGCGATGATCCTCCCGCGTCAGCCGCACGAACTGCGCCTGTCCGCTCGCCGGCACCACCCGGTGCGGCAGCCATGCGACATCGGCGGCAAGCGCCTCCGGAGTCGGCGGCGGCGAGGGCGTCCGGCTGGTCATCGCGCCGGCCCTGCTATAACGCTCCTCGTCCGGCAACACCTCCCGCGCGGGAACCGCTCGCTTGATCACCCTCAACCCCGCCCTCGATGCCCCCGCCCTCGCAGCCGCCTTCGCGGCAAAGGGCCGCATCCAGATCCGCGACGTGCTGGTCGAGGCGGACGCACGCCGCGTCCAGGCGATGCTGCGCGCCACCCCCTGGTCGCTCGCCTTCAACGAAGGGGAAAAAGTCCACCGACTCTCCCCCGACGACCAGCGCCGCCTGTCCCCCGGACAGGCGCAGCAGATGATGGCGGACATCCAGCAGCGAGCGCGCGGCCAGTTTCAGTTCCTGTACGAATACGATCCGATCTTCGTGCGCTACTTCACGCCCGCGCACCCGCCGATGCCGGTCTTCGAGGTCTACGAGTTCCTCAACTCGCCGGCGATGCTGGACCTGTTCCGCACCGTCACCGGCCACCCTGATATCCGCTGGGCAGACGCGCAGGCGACGCTGTTCCGCCCCGGCCATTTCCTCAAGCGCCACGACGACATCAACCACCGCGAGCGCCGCGTCGCCGCCTTCGTCCTCAACTTCAGCGAAAGCTGGCAGCCGGGCTGGGGCGGCTATCTCCAGTTCTACACGCCCGACGGCGACGTCGAGGAAGCCTTGAAGCCGCTGTTCAACGCGGTGAACCTGTTCGCCGTCCCTGCCGACCACGATGTCGCCATGGTTTCCAGCTTCGCGCCGGCCGAGCGCCTGTCGATCACCGGCTGGCTCCGCGCCGACGCCCCCCCCGGCCCGATTCCCCGCCGCTGAACGAGCAGGCGCACACCGCGTTCAGCCCGGCGGGCGCGCGACGCCCGGAAGCCACGGCGCCGCCAGCAGGATCGCATGGGCCGGCCGAAGCAGCGTGTGGAACCCGAGCCCGGCGAACGACATGGACCCTCCGCCGGAAACGGCCCGGCCGATCATTGCGGCGAGCACGGCCGCCACCACACCGATCGGCCCAGCACCGTTCCGCCGGCCGCCACGACAGCGTTGATTACCAGCGCGGCAACCAGGCCGAGGAGCACCAGCAGCGGCAGCTCGACGACCAGCCGCACCAGGATGCGGCCCACCGTCCCGCCGGCAACACACGCCAGGATACACGCCGCCGCGAACAGCATCGCCGCCTTCGCGGTGTTCGGCACGATCTGGGCAAACAGGGACATGGACTCACCATAGCACCCGAACCCTCGCCCGCTCATCCGACGTGCCGCTCAAGCAGACGCGGCCCGTAGCGGCGAAGAACTAGGGCCAGGTGCATTTCCGATAAAGGATCGCAAGCGGTTGCGGCGATACGGGCCGATCAGCGCCGCCGCCGCGCCGGCAAGCGCCATCCTCGATCGTGGCAGCATTCCTCCCTCCGCTTTGTGTTGGCCCGAAGCTAGAGCGAGGAAAGCGACCATTCCGGTCTGCCGCCAGTCTGTCCTACAGACGGTCGGTCTGCCATCGTCGCGGACCCGGTCTTTCTCAGCCGCGCTCCGGCTTCCCCCACGCGCGTGGCCCTTACGCGTGGAGGTCGCGACTTTTGTGACCTTCCGCCGCCTCGCCGCCGGCTCAGGGCAGCTCGTGGCCCCGGGAAACGCCGCTTTCTCCCAACTGGCCATCGACCGTTGCCAGCAGCCGGGTGAGCGCCGCCTCGCCTTCCGCTTCCGCGCGCACCACCAGCACGTCCTGCGTGTTCGATGCGCGCAGCAGCCACCAGCCGTCCGGCGTGGTGACGCGCACACCATCGATGCGGTTGACCTCGAGGCCGTCCGCCTCCTCCAGCCGCGCCGCGACCTCGGCGACCACGGCCGCCTTGCGCGCAGGGTCGACCGGAAAGCGCAGCTCCGGCGTGTTGACGAGCGGCGGCATCCGATCGTGCGCCTCCGTTAATCCCATTCCGATCAGGTGCAGCGCGCGGATCAGCCGCACCGCCGCATATTGCGCGTCATCGAAGCCGTAATAGTCCTGGCCGAAGAAGATGTGGCCCGACAGTTCGCCAGCAATCGGCGCGCCCTCTTCCTTCATCTTGGCCTTCAGCACGCTGTGGCCGGACTTCCACATGATCGGCCGCCCGCCGAGCTCGGCGATGCGATCGAACAGGTAGTTGGACGATTTGATGTCGGCGACGATCGCGGCGCCCGGCTCTTCCTGCAGAACAGGTTCGACCAGAATGGACAGAATCTGGTCGCCCCAAACCACCCGGCCAAGCCCGTCCACCGCGCCGATCCGGTCCCCATCGCCGTCGAAGGCCAGTCCGAAATCGAGCCGCTTGTCCGCGACGAGCCGCTTCAGGTCCGCCAGATTCGCCTCGATCGTCGGATCGGGATGATGGTTGGGAAAATCGCCGTCGATATCGGTGAACAGCAGATGGTGCTCACCCGGCAGGAGCTTCACCAGCTTCTCGATCACCGGGCCGGCGGCGCCGTTGCCCGCGTCCCAGCCGATGCGGAACGCACCGCCGCCATGGCCGGCTATCAGCCGCGCGACATAGGCGTCGATCACGTCCGCCTCGCTGACGTCGCCCGCGCCCTCTTCCCAGTCCCCGGCGGCGGCAAGACGCGCGAGATCCTGCACGTCATCGCCGTAAAACGCCGCGCCCTGCAGCATCATCTTGAAGCCATTGTCCTGGGGGGGATTGTGGCTGCCGGTTACCTGCACGCCGCCGTCCACCCCTAGCGTCGCCTCGGCGAAATAGAGCATCGGCGTCGGGCCGACGCCGACGCGCAGCACGTCCACGCCCGACGCGGTGAGGCCCTCGATCAGCGCCGCCTCGAGCATCGGCGACGTCTTGCGGCCGTCGCGCCCGACCGCGACACGGCTACCGCCCGCACGCCGCACGCGGGTGGCGAAGCTGCGGCCCACCGCCACCGCGTCATCCCGGCCGAGCGTGCGGCCGACGCTGCCGCGGATGTCGTATTCGCGCAGGATGCTCGGGTCGAACCGGTGGCTCATCGCAGCTCCGGATCGCGCAGCAGCAGGTCGCGGGCGGCGTTGACCCGGCGGGTCAGCTCCGCAGAGCCGCCGCGATCGGGGTGGACGCTGCTCACCAGCCGGCGGTGTGCGGCGCGGATCGCGGCCGCATCCGCGTCACGCCCTACGCCCAGCACCTCGCGCGCCGCGGCCTCGTCTCCTGCCGGTCGGGGCTTGCGCGGCGACGGACGTTTCAGGAAATGCCACGCGGCCCAGATCACCGCGAGCACCAGCAGCCATTTCAGCATGGCGCGGTCACGCGGCGAATTGCGGCACGGCTGGGTCGGGGAGCGACAGCGCCGCCATCATCTCGCGCAGTTCCTGCCGAGCGGCGACGTGGCTGATTGCCATGGTGCCGAACTCCTTGGCGTCGATCATCGTCAGGCCCGATGGAAACAGCTCGCGGTAGATCACGCGCTCGCCGAGCCCCGGGATGATCCGGAATCCCACCCGCTTGGAAAGCTGGCCGAGCGCTTCGGACACCCGGCGCATGTTGCGCGCCTCGATGTGCTGAAGCCGGTTGCGCAGCACTACCCAGTCGATCTGCGTACCGTCTGCGCGAGCGCGCTGCTTGCGCGCGTCCCAGATCAGCTCGGAATAAAAGGACGGCCGCGTGACATGATAGGTCTCCGCGTCGACCTGGCCGATCAGGTCGAAATCGACGAAGCTGTCGTTCATCGGCGTCACCAGCGTGTTCGACAGCGCCGCCGCCGTGCGCGCGAATGGGTCGTCGCGGCCCGGCGTGTCGACGACCAGGTAATCCGCGTCGCTGGCGAGCCGCTCCCACGTCTCCTGGAAGAAGTCCTCACTGGTTCCGTCGTGCGTTGCATGCACCGGCATCGGCAGGTCGCTGCCGGTGCGCTTCACCGTGGCGGCGCGGTTGTCGAGGTAGCGGCCGACGGTGCGCTGGCGATGGTCTAGGTCGAAACAGGCGACGCGCGCCCCCTTCGCCGCCAGCGCGATGGCGACATGGACGGCCGTGGTCGACTTGCCGGTGCCGCCCTTTTCGTTGGCAAAGACAATGACGTGCGTTCGTTCAGGCCCGCTCGGCACCCGTTGCTTCCTTGTTGATCCCCGACGAGCGCCTTCATAGAAGCCGCAGCCTTCCGGAACGAGGGAAATTTGTCAGTGCAGATCATTCGCGACCGGGCAAGCCTGAAAGCCGCCGTCGCAAGCTTCAGGCAGGACGGCGCCAGAGTGGCGCTGGTGCCGACCATGGGCGCGCTTCACGCCGGCCACATGGCGCTGATCGAGGCGGCGCGGCGGCCGGGCGTGCGCGTGGTGGCGTCGATCTTCGTCAACCCCAAGCAGTTCGGGCCGAATGAGGACCTCGCCCGCTACCCCCGCCGCGAGGCGGGTGACACGCGGATGCTGAACGACGCGGGCTGCGACCTGTTGTGGGCGCCATCAGTGGAGGAGATGTACCCCGAGGGCTTCGCCACCACCGTGTCGGTGAGCGGCGTCAGCGAGGGGCTCGACGGGGCCGAGCGGCCCGGCCATTTCGATGGCGTCGCGACGGTGGTCACCAAGCTTTTCAACCAGGTAGGGTGCGACGTCGCCTATTTCGGCGAAAAGGATTTCCAGCAGCTCGCGGTGATCCGTCGCATGGTGGCCGACCTCGACATGGCCGTGGAGGTCGTCGGCGTGCCGACGCAGCGCGAGGATGACGGCCTCGCGCTGTCGTCGCGCAACGTCTACCTCCTGCCGGAGGAGCGCGAGCGGGCGGTGGCGCTGCCGCGGGTGCTGGGTGTCGCGGCGCGGGCGATCGGGCGGGGCGACGATGCCGCGGCCGCGCTGGCGGATGCCAGGGCGACGCTCGAATCGGCGGGTTTCGCGGTCGACTATGTCGCGCTCGCCGACGCCGAGACGCTCACTCTCGATCCGGCCCCGGATCGGCCGCGGCGGTTGCTGGCTGCGGCACGGCTGGGCAACACGCGGCTGATCGACAACATCGCGGTGGAGCTGGGTTAACCGCGTTAACCATTTGGTGAGACGAATCGCGCCAGAGGTGTTCCCGAGGGCAATGGGGGACCACCGATGGCAAGCAGCTTCAAGACCGCGCAATTCCTGATCGACAGCCGGATCGCCGATGCGGCGCACGGCAATCCGGACGCGCTGTACGACCTGGGCGTCTGCTATTCGACAGGCACTTCGGGCGTCGCTATCGACCTGATCGAAGCGCACAAGTGGTTCAACCTCGCCGCGGTCGCCGGCCTGCACGCCGCGCAGGACGCTCGGGCCGACATCGCCGAGGACATGACCGCGCGCGAGATCGCCACTGCCCAGGCCGCCGCACGCGCCTGGCTCGCGACCACCCAGCGCCGCGCGGCCTGAGCTGATCCACCTGAGTTCTTCCTTCGTCACCCCGGACGTGATCCGGGGTCCCGCTTTCTGCGGCGGCGTTAGGCAGAAGGTAGCGGGATCCCGGATCAAGTCCGGGGTGACGACCTAGGCTTTTGCCGCAGCTTTCTTGGCGACCGGCTTTTTGGCCGGAGCCTTCTTGGCAGGCGCCTTCTTCTTGGCAGCCGGCTTGGCCTTCTTGCCCTTCGCGGGCGGAGCCGCTGCCGCGCGGTCGTCGATCAGTTGTGCGGCTTCCTCAAGCGTCAGCGCCTCAGGCGTGATCGATTTGGGCAGTGTCGCATTGGTCGTGCCGTCGGTGACGTACGGGCCATAGCGCCCTTCCATTAGCTTGATCTCGGCTTCCGTCCGCGGGTGCTTGCCCAGTTCCTTGAGCGGCGCCCTCGCGGCGCCGCGTTGCGGGCGGCCGCCGCCGGCTGCAGCTTCCGCAAGCTTGACGACCGCTGCGTTCATGCCCGTCTCGAACACCTCCGCAGTCGATTGCAGTCGGGCGTATTTGCCGTCGTGCGCCAGATAGGGCCCATAGCGGCCGATCGACGCGGTGATGTCGTTGCCCGATTCGGGATGCTTGCCGACCGTGCGCGGCAGGCTGAGCAGCTTGAGCGCCATTTCCAGGTCGAGCTCGCCGATATCCTTGGGAATCGACGCGCGCTTCGCCTCCTTACCCTCGCCGAGCTGGATGTAAGGGCCGAAGCGTCCCGACTTGCGCTCGACCTCCAGCCCAGTCTCGGGGTCCTTGCCCAGCCCCTCGGGACCGGTGTCGTCACCCTCGCCGCCCGGCTGCGCGAAGCGGCGGGTGAACTTGCATTCCGGGTAGTTGGAGCAGGCGATGAACGCGCCGAACTTGCCACCGCGCAACGCGAGGCTGCCGGCCTGACAGTTGGGGCATAGCCGCGGATCGGTCCCGTCCGCCTTGTCGGGAAACAGGAAGGGGGCGAGGAACTGGTCGAGCGCGGCGGTGACCTCGCTCGGCTTCTGCTCCATCACCTCGGCGGTCCGCGGCTTGAAATCGCGCCAGAAGGCTTCCAGCACCGCCTGCCATTGGGCGCGGCCGCCGGAGACGTCGTCGAGCTCCTCTTCCAGCTCTGCGGTATAGTCGAAGCCGACATACTTCTCAAAGAAGCGCTCCAGGAACGCGGTGACGAGGCGCCCGCTTTCCTCCGCGAAGAAGCGGTTCTTCTCGACGCGCACATAGGCGCGGTCCTTCAGCGTCTTGATGATCGACGCGTAGGTGGAGGGACGGCCGATGCCGAGCTCCTCCATGCGCTTGACCAGCGACGCCTCGGAGAAGCGCGGCGGCGGCTGCGTGAAATGCTGCTCGGCGTCGACGGCTTTCTTTGCCGGCGCATCGCCCTCGCGCAAACGCGGCAGGCGACGGGCCTCTTCGTCCTGGCTGTCGTCCGTGCCTTCCTCGTAGAGCGCGAGATAGCCGGGGAAGAGCACCACCTGGCCGGTGGCGCGCAGCACGTGGCGGCCGGTACCTTCGGCGAGCTCGACGGTGGTGCGTTCCATCCGTGCGGACGCCATCTGGCTGGCGAGCGCGCGCTTCCAGATCAGGTCGTAGAGGCGCGCGTGGTCACCGCCGCCGACCTTGTCCTTGCCGAAATCGGTGGGGCGGATCGCTTCGTGCGCTTCCTGCGCGTTCTTGGCCTTGGTCTGGTACTGGCGCGGCTTGTCGGGAACGTAGCTCGCGTCATAGCGGTTGGCGACGGCGAGGCGGGCGGCGGAGATGGCGCTGCCGTCCATCTGCACGCCATCGGTCCGCATGTAGGTGATCGCGCCATCCTCGTAGAGGCCTTGGGCGATGCGCATGGTGTGATCGGCGGAGAAGCCGAGCTTGCGCGCCGCCTCCTGCTGGAGCGTCGAGGTGGTGAAGGGCGGCGGCGGGTTGCGGGTGGCGGGCTTCGTCTCCACCGACTGGACGGAGAAGCGGCCGCCCTCGACATCCGCCTTGGCGCGAAGCGCGTCGCCCTCATTGCCGATCGACAGCCGGTCGAGCCGCTTGCCTTCCCACATGGTCAGCCGCGCCTGGAACGGCGTGCCGTCATGCTCCATCTGCGCGATGACCGACCAATATTCCTGCGCGCGGAACGCCTCGATCTCGCGCTCGCGATCGACGATCAAGCGCAGCGCCACCGACTGGACGCGGCCGGCCGACTTCGCGCCGGGAAGCTTCCGCCACAGCACTGGGGAGAGCGTGAAGCCTACTAGATAATCAAGCGCGCGGCGGGCGCGATAGGCGTCGATCAGGTCGGTATCGAGCTCGCGCGGCGCCTTCATCGCATCGGTCACCGCCTGCTTGGTGATCGCGTTGAAGGTGACCCGCTCGACCTGTTTGGGGAGCGCCTTGCGGTTCCGCAGCACTTCCTGGACGTGCCATGAAATCGCCTCCCCCTCGCGATCGGGGTCGGTGGCGAGGATCAGGCGGTCGGCCTTCTTGGCCTCATCGGCGATCGCCTTCAGCTGCTTGGTCTTGTCGGCATAATTCTCCCACTCCATCGCGAACCCCTCGTCGGGATTCACGGAGCCGTCCCTGGGCGGCAGGTCGCGGATGTGGCCGTAGGACGCCAGCACACGGTAATCCGAGCCGAGATATTTCTCGATGGTTTTCGCCTTGGCGGGCGATTCGACGATGACGAGCTGCATGAGCTAAAAACGTGTCCTTACGTGTACGCGCGAGGGTGGAGAGCGAGGGCGGCGGCCGTCAAGGCGTCAGCCGAGGCTGACGCGGCCGCCGGCGTGACGTTCGAGGCGGCCGGCGAGTTCCAGTTCGAGCAGCACCGTCTGCACCACTGCGGGGACGGCGCGCGACTGGCGGATGAGCTCGTCGACCGAGACCGGCACGGGGCCGAGCAGGCCGGCGACCCGGCCGCGATCTGCGTCCGTCGCGTCCTCGGGCGGCGGGCCGGCATAGCTGCCCCCCGGCGAGCGCACCGCACGCGCATCGATCGGCCGCACTTGTTCGAGCACGTCGGCCGCCGACTGGACCAGCGTCGCGCCCTCGCGGATCAGCAGGTTGCACCCTTGGGCGCGTGGATCGAGCGGGCTGCCGGGCACCGCCATCACGTCGCGGCCCGCTTCGTTGGCGAGCCGGGCGGTGATCAGCGAACCAGACTTGGGCGCCGCCTCCACTACCACGGTGCCGATCGCCAGGCCGGCGATAATGCGGTTGCGATAGGGAAAGTGCCGCGCGCGCGGCTCGGTCCCGGGCGGTTGTTCGGCGATCAGTAAGCCGTCATGCGCGATCCGCTCCTGCAACTCGGCATTCTCGGGCGGGAACACCACGTCGATGCCGCCGGCGATCACCGCGACGGTGCCGCCCTGCAGCGCGCCGACATGCGCCTGCGTGTCGATGCCGCGCGCCAGGCCCGACACCACCGCCGCGCCCGCGTCCGCGAGGTCGTGGGCGAGGCCGCGCGCGAAGCGGCATGCCGCCGCCGAGGCGTTGCGCGCGCCGACGATCGCCACCGGCAGCCGCGTCGCCAGCGCCACGTCGCCGCGCACGATCAGCACCGGCGGCGCGTTCTCCAACTCGGCGAGTAGCGGCGGGTAGTCGGGATGGTCCATGAACAGGTAGCGCGCGCCAAGCTGCGCCACCCGGGCCGCCTCGCGCTCCACGGTCGCGACTTCGGCGACGCGCGGCGGCTCGCCTCCGCCGCGCCGGGCGAGCATCGGCAGCGCCTCGATCGCACGTGCGGCATCGCCGAAGCGCGCGACGAGCTGGCGGTAGGTAACGGGGCCGATGGTGGGCGTGCGGATCAGCCGCAGCCGCGCGGTGACGGCATCGACCTTCGCTCCATTCGAAGCGTCACGCACGCTTGCCGCCGCCGATCCTCGGTTCGGTGCCGGCGAGCAGGCGTTCGATGTTGGCGCCGTGCTTCCACAGCACGATCAGCGCCAGCGCGAGGAGCAGCAGCACCAGGTCAAAGCGGCCGAACAGCGCCGCGGCGACGGGCGCGCTGACCGCAGCGGCCATGCCCGCGAGCGAGGACACGCGCAGCAGTCCCAGCAGCGCCAGCCACACGACGGCGAAGATCAGCCCCAGCGGCCAGTACAGCGCCAGCACGATGCCCATCAGCGTCGCCACGCCCTTGCCGCCCTTGAAACCGAGCCACACCGGGTAGCAATGGCCGAGAAACGCGCCGGCGGCCGCCAGCGGCCCGTTGCCGGGGAACAACCGCTCCACCACCAGCACCGCCACGGCGCCCTTGGCGGCATCGAGCAGCAACGTCGCGGCAGCCAGTCCCTTACGGCCGGTGCGCAGCACGTTCGTGGCGCCGATATTGCCGGACCCGATCTGGCGCAGGTCTCCCGCACCGAAGAGGCGCGTCAGCACCACGCCGAACGGAATCGAGCCCAGCAGGTACCCGAGCAGCAGCGCCAGCGTCGGCGCGGTCCAGATGATCTCGGTCGGCAATGATCCCCCTCGTGCACGCCGAAGTACGCCCGCCGCGGTCTCGCTGCAACAAACTCGATCATGGGGTACCAACACCGCCGCTTGGGCGGAGGCACGATCCTGCCTAGCGTGCGGGCGAGCGAGATTGCGAGGAAGCGATGCTGGACGAGCGGACAATGGCGACACTTGCACGCCTGACCGACAACGAGCGGGAGTGCCTGCGCCGCCGCCTGATCCCGCAGACCGCCAAGGAGATGGCGCTCGACCTCGGCGTCTCGCCGCATGCGGTGGAAAAGCGGCTCAAGATGGCGCGCGCCAAGCTGGGGCTGTCCTCGTCGCTGGAAGCGGCGCGCCTGCTGGCGGCCTCGGAACGGGGGTACGGACAATTGGTACCCCCGTCATCGGACCTCGTGAACGAAGGTCGAGCCGGCGAGAACGGCACCGTCGCCCCCTCCATCCACCATGCCGGGCGGATGCGGCGACGCATCCTTTTTCTCGGAGCCGCTACCATGATCCTTGCCATCGCCGCGCTCGTTGCCGTCCTGCACCAATCCGCACCGTCCTCACCAGGCACGATGACTGATGAGAAAGGGCGCCCCGTCAGCGCCAGGAAGACAGACATGAAGGAGGCGAGCGCCTTCCTGACAACGAGCTTCGCAAGCGAGGACCTCGACCATTCGGGCTTTCTGGAGCCGGCGGAAGCATCGCGGATGGAGCCTCGCGACGCCCAGCGCGACAAGAGCCTTCCGCCCGCACCGCCCGCCGGCCAGCCCGATCCCGCCGCCGAGCAAAAGTGGATGCCCAAGCTCGACACCAATCGCGACGGTCGGGTCAGCCGCGACGAGTACATCGCCTACATGATGCCGTGGATCTTGTGGCAAGGCGTCCCTGCCGACTGGCGGAAATGGGCCCACCAGCCCGATTGACGAGGGTCGGGGTGAACGCCATGCCCACTCGGGATGACTGATGCCCGTCCGATCCTGTTTTTCGATTCAGGCGTCGGCGGGCTGTCCATCGTCGCGCCGGCACGGGCGCTGCTGCCGACCGCTCCCTTCGTCTATGCCGCCGATTCCGCAGGGTTCCCATACGGCATCCGCAGCGAGGCCGAGATCGCGGGGCGTGTTCCGGCGCTGCTCGGGCGGCTGGCTGAGCGCTATCGGCCGCAACTGATCGTGATCGCGTGCAACACCGCATCCACCATCGCGCTGCCCGCGGTGCGGGCGGCGCTCGACTTGCCAGTGGTCGGCACGGTACCCGCGATCAAGCCGGCCGCAGAAGCCAGTGTCACCCGCACGATCGGCGTTCTCGGCACCGACGCGACGGTGCGGCAGGCCTATGTCGACGATCTCGCCGCGCGTTTTGCCAGTGACTGCCGGGTGCTGCGGCACGGCTCGGCAGAGTTGGTCGAACTGGCCGAGTCCAAGCTGCACGGCCGCGCCACCAACCCGGAGCGCTACCGGGCCGTTCTGGCCGGACTGTTCGACCGGCCGGGGGGCGAGGCAATCGACGTCGTGGTGAACGCTTGCACGCATTTCCCGCTGGTCGAGGAGGAACTGGCCGCCGCGGCGCCTCACCCGGTCCGCTTCGTAGACGGCGGGGCGGGCATCGCGCGGCGGATCGACCACCTGACACAAGGCGTGCGCTGGCCTGATGCGGTTCAGCCTGGCACGGCGGTGTTCACCCGGCTGGGCGACGCCGAACGCGCGCTCGCCCCGGCGCTTGCGGCACGCGGCTTCGAGGCGGTGGAAGCGCTCTAAGTGGACAATATGTCCATGGGCACGCCCCGTGATTGCGCTGGAAATCCGCTCGGCCGAGGCGTAAGCGCGAGCCCCATGACCGTTGACGCGACGCAAGCCGGGCGAGTCGATTACTCGCGCGTGTTCACCCAGGCGATCGACCGGCTTCACGCCGAGGGCCGCTACCGCGTCTTCATCGATATCCTGCGCAACAAGGGCGCTTATCCTAACGCGCGCTGCTTCGCCGGCCACAATGGCCCCAAGCCGATCACGGTGTGGTGCTCCAACGACTACCTCGCGATGGGGCAGCACCCCAAGGTGATCGCGGCGATGGAAGAGGCGCTCCACGATGTCGGCGCCGGCTCGGGCGGTACGCGCAACATCGGCGGCAACACACACTACCACGTCGACCTGGAGGCGGAACTCGCCGACCTCCATGGCAAGGACGGGGCACTGCTGTTCACATCCGGCTACGTCTCCAACGAGGCGACGCTGTCGACGCTTGCCAAGGTGCTGCCGGGGTGCATCATCTTTTCGGACGAGCTGAACCACGCCTCGATGATCGCCGGCATCCGCAACTCGGGTGCCGAGAAGCGGGTGTTCCGCCACAACGACCTCGCGCATCTCGAGGAACTGCTCGCCGCCGAGGAACCGGCCGCGCCCAAGCTGATCGCGTTCGAGAGCGTGTATTCGATGGATGGCGACGTCGCGCCGATCGCTGCGATTTGCGACCTTGCCGACCGCTACAACGCGCTGACCTATTGCGACGAAGTCCATGCAGTCGGCATGTACGGCCCGCGTGGCGGCGGCATCACCGAGCGCGAGGGGCTCGCCGATCGGGTGACGATCATCGAGGGGACGCTTGGCAAGGCGTTCGGGGTGATGGGCGGCTATATCGCCGCGGACCAGCAGATCATCGACGTGATCCGCTCCTACGCGCCCGGGTTCATCTTCACGACCTCGCTGTCGCCGGTGCTGGTCGCGGGCGTGCTGGCAAGCGTGCGCCATCTCAAGGCGTCGAGCGTCGAGCGCGACGGGCAGCAGGCGGCGGCGGCGCAGCTCAAGGCGATGTTCGCGGAGGCCGGGCTGCCGGTGATGGCATCGGTGACGCACATCGTGCCGCTGATGGTCGGCGATCCGGTCAAGGCCAAGCGGATCAGCGACGTCCTGCTTGCCGAATACGGCGTCTATGTCCAGCCGATCAATTACCCGACGGTGCCGCGCGGCACCGAACGGCTGCGCTTCACTCCGGGCCCGGCTCACACCGAGGCGATGATGCGGGAACTGACCGACGCGCTGGTCGAAATCTGGAGCCGGCTGGAGCTGCGCAAGGCGGCCTGAGGCGTCAGGCGATCACGCCGGCGATCAGCGTCAATACGCCGAGCCCGAGCGACAGCGGCGTGCGGAGCGTCATCCAGCCTGGCGGCGCGATGTCCTGGTCGACCAGATGGCGATCGACCGGCAACATCAGCATCAGCGCTCCCCCCAGGATCACCAGCGACAGCCGCAGCGGCAGCACTGCGGACACCATGGCGAGCATCAGTCCGGCGACCAGCAGCGACGGTATCACCGCAACCATCAGCAATGCACCCTGACGGCTTGGCCGGCGCACCGCCAATCCCCACCAAGTGCCGCCCACGAAGCTGAAGATCAGCCCCGCATAAGCGAAGGCGAAGCCATGGCCGATGGCGCGATCCACGCCGAGCGCGAGCGACGCCACCGCGGCTACCTGCGGCAGCAACCCCGCAAACCCGAGAATAAAGCCGGTCTCGCCGACCTGGCACTCGCCCGAAGCGTTCTGCGTCTCCAGCAACGTTCCTTTCCGGCTGGTGGAGAGCATGGTGTGTCCTTGATCCAGGTGAATGCCCCAACGGCCGCGGCGGCCGGGCGTTCCCGCGCAATCTGGTGGCGCGGGGCCGTGGATCGGGTTAAAGGCCGCTTTCTCGTCCATTCCTGCAGGAACCGCCGGTGCGCATCGCGCTCGCCTCCGATCATCCCTCCATTCTGATCGGCAGCGCGTCCACCGAGAGCGTCGGGTCTGCCGGCGGCCGTCATCAACACCGGCTCGACAGGCTGTCAGCCGCACCACAGGGGGCCGGCGCGCTGCCGGCCGGAGAATTCGCATGAGCACGCAGCCCCGCACCTTGCACGACGTACAGCCCGACGGCTTCTTCACCCGCGGCCTCGCCGATGCCGACACGGCGGTGTTCGCGGGCATCGCCCACGAACTCACCCGCGAGCAGACGCAGATCGAGCTGATCGCCAGCGAGAACATCGTCTCAAAGGCGGTGCTCGAGGCGCAGGGGTCGGTGTTCACCAACAAATACGCCGAGGGTTATCCGGGCAAGCGCTATTACCAGGGCTGCGCCCCCTCCGACGAGGTGGAGACGCTGGCGATCGAGCGCGCGAAGCAGTTGTTCGGGTGCGGCTTTGTGAACGTCCAGCCGCATTCGGGCGCGCAGGCGAACGGCGCGGTGATGCTGGCGCTTGCCAAGCCGGGCGACACGATCCTGGGCATGAGCCTCGACGCGGGCGGCCACCTGACCCACGGCGCTAAGGCGGCGATGAGCGGCAAGTGGTTCAACGCGGTGCAATATGGCGTGCGGCCGGACACGCACCTGATCGACTACGACCAGGTCGAGGCGCTCGCGCGCGAGCGCCAGCCCAAGGTGATCATCGCCGGCGGCTCCGCCTATCCCCGCCAGATCGACTTCGCCCGCTTCCGCGCCATCGCCGACGAGGTGGGCGCGTTCTTCATGGTCGACATGGCGCACTTCGCCGGCATCGTCGCGGCGGGGCTGCACCCGACACCATTCGGCCATGCGCATGTGGTCACCACCACCACCCACAAGACGCTGCGGGGCCCTCGTGGCGGCATGGTCATGACGAACGACGAGGCACTCGCCAAGAAGATCAACTCGGCGGTGTTTCCGGGGCTTCAGGGCGGGCCGCTGATGCATGTCATCGCGGCCAAGGCGGTGGCGTTCGGCGAAGCGCTGCAACCCGGCTACAAAAGCTACATCGCGGCGGTGGTGGAGAATGCCAAGGTGCTGGCGGCGACGCTGCACGAGCGCGGCGCCAATCTGGTGTCGGGCGGGACGGACACACACCTGGCGCTGGTCGACCTCACCCCGCTCGGCGTCACGGGCCGCGACGCCGACGAGGCGCTGGAGCGCGCAGGGATCACCTGCAACAAGAACGGCATTCCCAACGATCCGCTGCCGCCCGTCAAGACCAGCGGCATCCGCGTCGGCTCGCCCGCCGGCACCACCCGCGGCTTCGGCCCGGCCGAGTTCCGCGAGATCGGACACATGGTCGCCGACGTGCTCGATGGGCTGCGCGGCAAGGGCGAGGCCGGGGACCCCTCGGTGGAAGCCGACGTTAAAGCACGTGTGCGCAATCTCTGCGCTCGCTTCCCCATCTATCAAGGATAACCCCATGTCGAAGATCGACGACGTCCAGAACGACATCAAGAGCAACCCCGACCTCGGCAAGAGCATGGCGAAATGGGCCGCGCTCGGCGCCGTGGTGGCGATTCCCGTGCCGTTCATCGGTCCGGTGCTCGGCGCGGCGGCAGGCGCCGGTTACGCCTACTTCAAGGGCAAGAAGCAGGGCTGAATGCGCTGCCCGTTCTGCGGCCATGACGACAGCCAGGTAAAGGACAGCCGCCCCACCGACGATGGGGCGGCGATCCGCCGCCGGCGCCAGTGCGAAGGCTGCGCCGCGCGTTTCACGACATTTGAGCGTATCCAGCTGCGCGACTTGACGGTGGTGAAGAGCGGCGGCGCGGCCGGCGGGCTGCGCCGCGAGCCGTTCGATCGCGACAAGCTGCTCCGCTCGATCGCTATCGCCACCCGCAAGCGCCCGATCGATCCCATCCGCATCGAAAAGCTGGTCAGCGGCATCCAGCGCCAGCTGGAGACGCAGGGTGAGAGTGAGGTGTCGTCCAAACGCATCGGCGAACTGGTGATGGCCGGGCTGGAGGCGCTCGATTCGGTGGCCTACATCCGCTTTGCCAGCGTCTATCGCGACTTCAGCGAGGCGCGGGACTTCGAGGCGTTTGCCGGCGCGGTGGAAGAGGCGGGGCGGGAGTGAGCGGTGGCGCTAGCGCGATCACCGTGCTCTTCATGACCGTTCGCCCCGAGTAGCCGTCGAGCTTGTCGAGACGGCATATCGAGGGATAGAGCCGCCCGATGACCTTCTGGACCTACGTCCTGCGCTGCGCCGACGGGAGTTATTATACAGGGCACACGGACCAGTTGGAGCGCCGTGTCGGGCAGCACCAATCGGGTGAGATGCCGGGCTACACGCAGTCACGTCGGCCCGTGGAATTGAGGTGGTCGCAGGAATTCCCCTCACGCGCAGAAGCTTTGGCGGCGGAACTGCAGGTCAAGAACTGGTCTCGTGCCAAGAAGGAAGCGCTGTTCCGGGGTGACTGGGAAGCGTTGAGCCGCGCTGCGAAGAAGCGTTTCGAGGCAGAGGATGTCCCGCGATACGGCGTCTCGGCAAGCTCGACGCCTACTCGGGACGAACGGCTGGGGCAAACCACCCCACCCCCCGTCATCGTCCTCGTCCGCCCCCAGCTCGGCGAGAACATCGGCAAGGCGGCGCGGGCGATGCTCAATTTCGGGTTGGTCGAGATGCGGCTGGTTGCCCCGCGCGATGGCTGGCCCAATCCGCAGGCCGGTCCCGCTGCGTCCGGCGCGGACGTGGTGCTCGAAGGCGCGCGCGTGTTCGAGAACGTAAGCGACGCCGTGGCCGACTGCGCGCATGTCTTCGCCACCACCGTCCGCAAGCGCGGCGTCACCAAGCCGGTCGTAACGCCCGAAGAGGCGGCAGAAGCCATCCGCAGCGGCCCCGGCCGATCCGCCATCCTGTTCGGCCCCGAGCGCTCCGGACTTGAGACGGACGACGTGGCGCTGGCCCGCACCATCGTCACCGTGCCCATCAACCCCGAATTCGGCAGCCTCAACCTCGCCCAAGCAGTGATCCTGGTGGCTTACGAATGGTCCAAGGGCGAGGCGCTGGCCCAGCCGCCGGAGACGGAGCTCCCGCTCCCGGCGCCGCAGGAGGAGCTCGACGGCATGATCGCGCAGCTCGACGTGATGCTCGAAGCGGCGCATTTCTTCTTCCCGCCCGACCGCACGGCCACGACCCGGCGGACCCTGCGCACGCTGCTCACCAAGCCCGGCTGGTCGAGCCAGGAGGTCCGCACCGTGCGCGGCGTGCTGTCGGCGCTTGCCGGCGCCAAGCGCAAGAAGGACTAGCCCCGGTCGAACGCCGCGAGTTCGTAGGCTATCGATGCTTCCACCAGCTGCTCCCACAGCGCCGCGATCGTCTCGCCCGGCAAGTCGACCGCTTCGGCCGCTACCCGTGCGTTGGCGATCACCTCGGCCTTGCGGCGTTCGTCGCGGACGTGGCCGCGCTCCGGCTTGATGCGCGCGGCGGCGTCCATGTAGTCGAAGCGGCGGCGCAGCAGGGCCACCAGCTGTCGGTCCAGATCGTCCACCCCTGCCCGCACCTCGGCCATGGTGGTGCAGCGGGGTCCGGGCAGTTTGTTGGTCGCCATGCCGCTCCATAGCCGCGCCGCCGGGGCTGTCCAACCGCGCCAAATCGCCTCGCTTGCGTAACAAACCCGCCCTAAGCTACTCCCCGACACCTTGGCTTGTGGGGAGAAACAGATGACGTTCGTGTTCGCCGCCTTGGCACTGCTGGCGGCCTCTCCGCCCGCTGTCGCGCAGCAATCCGCCTCGCAGCCCCCCGCCGCCCCGGCGCCCGCGCAGCCCGATGACAACAAGAAGGTCTGCCGGCGCGAACAGGCGACGGGCAGCTTGATGACCAGGCAGACCTGCCACACCAAGCGCGAATGGACGGCGATCGACGCGGACAACCAGCGCGCAACGCAGGCGATGGACAACCGCAACCGCGCTACCGGCGCCCCATAGCTTGACGGCGCGGGCGGCCTCTGCCATGGACCGCGGCTTCGCGAACGGCTCCGCACCCCGGTGAAGCGGTGGCCCTGCCTGACTGAAGTCGGCGCAGGCGATGACCGGGATCGGCTTGCCATCCGGCAGGCCTGTTGTTGGCATTTGCAAAGGAACTACCATGTCGAAGCGCGCCAGCGCCAAGTACAAGCTCGACCGTCGGATGGGCGAGAACATCTTCGGTCGCCCGAAGAGCCCCGTCAACAAGCGCGAATACGGCCCCGGCCAGCACGGTCAGCGCCGGAAGGGCAAGATGTCGGACTTCGGCATCCAGCTGCGCGCCAAGCAGAAGCTCAAGGGCTATTACGGCGACGTCACGGAGAAGCAGTTCCGGGCGACCTACACCGAGGCGGCCCGGATGAAGGGCGACACCTCGCAGAACCTGATCGGCCTGCTCGAGCAGCGGCTCGACATGATCGTGTACCGCGCCAAGTTCGCGCCGACGATCTGGGCCGCGCGCCAGCTGGTCAGCCACGGCCATGTCCGCGTCAACGGCGTGAAGTGCAACATCGCCTCGCGCCGCTGCTTCGTCGGCGACGAGATCACGCTGGGCAGCAAGGCGCAGGAGATGGCGCTGGTGATGGAAGCGCAGGCTCTCGCCGAGCGCGAGATCCCCGATTACGTCGCCCCCGACGGCACCGCCAAGGCGACATTCACCCGCGTGCCGACGCTGGACGAGGTGCCCTATCCGGTGAAGATGGAGCCTAATCTGGTGGTCGAGTTTTATAGCCGCTGACGCGCAGCTCCAGCGAAGCTGGAGCTAGCCCCTGGTCAGCGGCTCGGCCGGCGGCGCCTAGGCGCCGTTCGACGACGCGGCTTTGCCGCGTCTGCCGCTGGAAGGAACGGTTGCTTCGCTGAGCCATTGAAGGGCGGTCCCACGGGGCCGCCCTTTTTCGTGGCGCGCGCCGCGGTGGAAATCAGGGGAGTGCGCGCGATGGGTGAAAACGGTCCCGGCAATCCGATTCTCGGCGTGCTGCTTGCGTGCGTGGCGGCGTCGATCATCCTCGCCATCATCGGCTTCGTGCTGCACGGCCGGGGCAAGCTGCGCGCACGCGGGCCTGCGCTCGCCTGGGCGATCCTGACAATCGTGCCGCTGTTCGGCGCGGGGTTCGCGATGTACACCAAGCACACGGTCGACAACGTGACGGGGGTCACCAAGCCCGACGTCAACGAACCGGGCGTGCGCGGCGCGCCCTGACGGCGCACCGACGCCCGTCTACAACGCCAGCGAGCGGCGCAGGAAACTGTCCGACTCGTCGAGCAACTGCGCGCGAACGTCGTCATCGGCGAGCTGGTGGTCGAGCCCCGTGAACTCCACATAGTCGACGGACTTGCCCGCGCCCTTCAGCCGCGACGCCATCATGCGCGATTCGCCAACACCGACATTCTGGTCGCGATCGCCGTGGAACAGCAGCACCGGCGCCTTGATCCGCCCGACGTTCTGCGCAGGCGAGCCGGCCTGAACGTGCGGGCCGTGGCCGATGAAGCGGTCCACCAGCGCGCTGCTGGTATAGTCGCTCGCCTCGCTCCGCAGTGTCTCAAGGTCCGTCACCGGCGCGATCGCGACGATGGCCTTGAACAGGTCGGGCTCGAGCACGCCCGATTGCAGCGCCGCATAGCCACCATAGGACCAGCCGACGATCGCCAGCTTGCCGGGCGCGGCGATGCCCGCCGTCTGGAGGTAGCGCCCGGCGTCGTCGATGTCGTGCACCGCCGTCTGCCACGACTGGAAGCCGTTCTTCTGGAACCAGGCGCGACCATAGCCGCTGGAGCCGCGGAACTCAGGCTGGAGCACCGCATAGCCGCGGTTCGCGTAGAATTGCGACAGCCAGTCAAACCCCCATTCGTCGCGGTCGCCGGGGCCGCCATGCGGCATCACGATCGCCGGCAGGTTCTTGCCGCTGCTGCCGGCCGGCAGCGTGAGATAGGCGGGAATGGTCGTGCCATCCGCTGCCTTGAAGCTGATCGACTGCACCGTCGCGAGCTTCGTGGATTCCAGCTGCGGGCGAACCGGCAGGACTTCGGCGAGCTGATGCGTGTCCTTGTTGAACACGTAATAACGGCCAGGATCGGTGTCGCTACCCGCGAACACCAGCAACTTGTGCTCGTCGGCACTGGCGTCGACGAACGTCATCATCGGCTTGGTGGCGAGCGCCTTGCCGAGCGAAGTGCGCAGCCGCGCGAGCGCCGGATCGAAGAACTGGGTTTCGCGCTGCTCCACGGCATAGCTCACGCCGACCACGCGGCGCTGCCGCCCGACCTGCACCAGCCCGTCGACATCCACCGTGGGATGGGCGAGCACCAGCTCCTCCTTGCCGCTGCCGTCGAGCGGCATGCGGTACAAGGCGCGGCGGCCGTCCTTGTCCTCGAAGCCATAGGCGACGTCGAGGGTGGGATCGACGCCGTAGGGATCGAACCCGCCGGTCACGCCCTGCGCGCCGAACCTCACCTGGCTAAGCGGCCGCCAGTCGCGGCTGCCCTTGGCACGGTAGAGATAGGTGGTGCGGCCCTTTTCGACGCCATTGTCCTCGCGGGCGGCCAGCCCCATGATCCGGACGTGCCCCTCACCGTCGGAGATATACTCCACGGCGCCTTCGCGGGGTGGCTCCACGATGCGGCGGGCCATGGTGGTGACGTCCACCTCCTCCGCGCCGAGGCCGCTCCTGCTGCTCGCCAGGTGGGTACCCGTCGCGCTTTCCGGCACGAACATGCGGGTCATCAGTACCGTGCCGCCCTTGCCAGAGCCGGCCCAGTCGATCACCGAGCCGCCTTCCTGCATGATCCCCAGCGAGCGGTCGTTGGTCTCGCTGCTGAGCATCTTGGTCTGGCTGCCGTCGCTGTTGAGGGCCACCATGCGGGTGAAGCCGAGCCGGCCGAGCCCACCGTCCCTGACCGCATAGATGCTGCAGATCAGGCGCGTGTCGGTCGACCATTGGCAGCCGGTGAGCCGCTCCGTACCGCCATTGGCGCCGAGCACGGGCTTGGGCGCGCCGCCCGCGACGAGGTCGGCGATGAGCAGCTGAGCGCCGCGCCCGTGGACGGGCGCGATGATCGCAACCTTGGTTCCGCCCGGAGACAGGCTGATCTGGGTTATGTCCTCACGGGCGCCGAAGCGCTTTGCCGCGTCGCCCCCGGCGCCTGCGCGTTCGGGTCCGCCGCTGCCGCGGAAACCCACCCCATCCCCAGCGCCAGCGCCAACGCCGTCACGATCGTTTTCATCGTTCCCCCCCTGTGTTGCGGCCAGCCTAATGCCTGGCGCGGCGGTGGCAAGGGCGCTTGCCCGGCGCTGCCGCCGATGCCAGACAGGGCCATGCCCCCGCCTCGAGGTCCTTGCATGCACATCCGCTCATTGCTCCTTCCGGCCGTAATGGTCGCCACCGCCGCCGGCGCGCAGACGCAGGCTCCGATCGCGGTGCAGACGCTGAAAGACGTCACCAAAGAGCTGTCGTCCGATGCCTATGAAGGCCGCGCGCCGACCACGCCAGCCGAGGACAAGACGGTCGCTTACATCGTCCGGCGCTTCGAGGCGGCGGGGCTTAAGCCGGGCAACCACGGCAAATGGACGCAGGACGTGCCGATGGTGGAGCTCACCGCCCGCAACGTCCAGCCGTTGACGTTCACCGGCGGCCGCACGCCGCTGAGCTTTGCCTTCCGTACCGACATGGTCGCAGCGACCTATCGCGTTGCCCCCAGCGTCAGCGTCCGCAACTCGGACGTGGTGTTCGTCGGCTATGGCATCACCGCTCCCGAGAAGGGCTGGGACGATTATGCCGGGGTGGACGTGCACGGCAAGACGGTGGTGATCCTGGTCAACGATCCAGACTGGCAGACGATGAGCCGGGAAGGCCCATTCGAAGGCCGGGCGATGACCTGGTACGGTCGCTGGCCCTACAAGTACGAGAATGCCGCGAAGCACGGCGCGGCGGCCGCAATCATCGTTCACGAGACCGAGCCCGCGGCTTATCCCTGGGCGGTGGTGCAATCGTCGTGGACCGGCGCCCAGCACGAGCTCGACGAGCCGGGCAACCACATGGACCAGAGCCAGATCATCGGCTGGATCCAGCAATCCGCAGCACAGGCCTTGTTCGCCAGCGCCGGCAAGGACCTTGGCGCGTTGACCCAAGCGGCCAAGCGCCAGGGCTTCCGCGCGATTCCGCTCGGCCTCAAGATGTCGGGCGGCTTCTCGAACGCGATCCGGCGCCAGGCCTCGCACAACGTCATCGGCGTGCTGCCGGGCACCGCCGCTCCCAACGATTACGTCCTGTATTCCGCGCATTGGGACCATCTCGGCCGCTGCGACCCGGTCAACGGGGACGACATCTGCAACGGCGCGCGCGACAACGCGAGCGGCGTGGCTGGGCTGGTCGCGCTCGCCGAGGCACAGGCCAAGGCCGGGCCCGCCAAGCGCTCGATGGCTTTCCTCGCGGTGACGGCGGAGGAATCGGGGCTGCTCGGCTCGCGGTATTATGCCGAGCACCCGGTGTATCCGCTCAATCGCACGGTCGGCGGCGTCAACATGGACGTGCTCAATACCTTCGGCCGCGCTCGCGATTTCGTGATCACCGGCGCCGGCAAGTCGGAGGTCGAGGACCTGATCAAGCCGCTGGTCGCCGCGGAAGGGCGGACGATCACGCCCGAGACCAATCCGGAGCGGGGCGGCTATTACCGGTCCGACCATTTCTCCTTCGCCAAGCTCGGCGTGCCGATGCTCGACGGCGGCTCGGGCGAGGACTTGGTGGTCGGCGGCACCGCCGCGGGGAAGGCGGCGGAAGAGGACTATGTGGCTCACCGCTATCACAAGCCGCAGGACGAATATGATCCCAAGTGGGACTGGTCGGGCGCGGTCGCGGACCTCCAGCTTTATTACGGGCTCGGCCGCCGGCTCGCGGACGACGCGACGCTGTGGCCGAACTGGTACCCAACGGCCGAATTCCGCGCGATCCGTGATAAGGATCGGACTGGCCAATGACCGTGCCCCCTCCGGCCGAATGGGCGCGGCACCAGACGGTGTGGATCGGCTTTCCCAGCCATCCGGAGCTCTGGCAAGATGATCTCGCCCCGGCTCGCGAGGAAGTCGCAGATTTTGCCCGCGCGGTATACGCAGACGGTGCGGGCGAGGACGTGCTGCTGGTTGCCGCCGATGCCGAGGCCGCCCGCGCCGCGCAGCACCTCGCGCCGTTCGCGCAAGTCCTAATCGAGCCGTTTGGCGACATCTGGCTACGCGACACCGGCCCGATCGTGACCGGCGACGGCATCGCGCGCGACTTCGGCTTCAACGGCTGGGGCGGCAAGTACGACCTGCCCGGTGACGACAGCATCGGCCGCCGCCTCGCCGCTGCGCTGGGGGCGCCGGTGCGGACCAGCGATTGGGTGCTCGAGGGCGGCGCGATCGACGGCGACGGCACCGGCGTCGCGCTCACCACGCGCCAGTGCCTGCTCAATCCCAACCGCAATCCGGACCTGACGCAAGGAGAGATCGAGGGGCGGCTCGCGGCGGAACTGGGGCTGACCCGGATCGTGTGGCTCGGCAACGGGCTGCTCAACGACCATACCGACGGGCATGTCGACAACCTCGCCCGCTTCGTCGGCGAGGGCCGGGTCGCGATCCCGTCCGGCGGCCCTGACGATCCCAACCACCAGGTCTATCTGGATGCCGCGGATGCCGCGCGGGCAGCGGGGCTCGAGGTGGTGCTTGTGCCCTCGCCCGGCGAAGTGATCCGCGAGGGCGAGATCATCCCGGCAAGCTACATGAACTTCTTTATCGGCAACGCCGCGGTGGTGGTGCCGGTCTATGGCTCGGCGCAGGACCAAGCCGCGGTCGCAGCCTTCGCGGCGCTGTTCCCCGGCCGCCAGGTGGTGGGCCTGCGTGCCGATCACGTGCTGACCGGCGGCGGCAGCTTCCATTGCATCAGCCAGCAGGTGCCCGCGTGAGCAGCGCGCAGCCTCCCTTGCCGCCACTACGCGTGGCGATCGTGCCGGTGACGCCGATCCAGCAGAACTGCACAATCCTGTGGTGCACCGCGACCATGAAGGCGGCGGTGGTCGATCCCGGCGGCGACCTGCCGCGCATCAAGGCGGCGGTGGCCCAGGCCGGCGTGACCGTGGAGAAGATCTTGCTCACCCACGGCCATATCGATCATGCCGGAGCCGCCAAGCCCCTTGCCGACGAACTCGGCGTGCCCATCGAGGGACCGCACGAACCCGACCGCTTCTGGCTCTCCCGGCTCGACGACGACGGCCGCCAGTGGGGCATCGCCGGCACACCGTTCGAGCCCGACCGCTGGCTGGTCGAGCGCGATACCGTCAGTGTCGGCGACCTGGTGCTCGATGTGTTCGAAACGCCGGGGCACACGCTGGGGCACGTCATCTTCCACCACCCACCGTCACGCTTCGCGCTGGTGGGCGACGTGCTGTTCCAGGGGTCAGTGGGGCGCTCGGACTTGCCGGGCGGCGATCACGAACAGCTGGTCGAGACGATCGTCACCAAGCTGTGGCCGCTGGGTAGTGACACCGCGTTCATCCCCGGCCACGGCCAGCCCAGCACCTTCGCGCACGAGCGACGGCATAATCCGTTTGTTGCGGACGGAGTTTTGGGCGCTGCCCCCTTCCTCCGTTCGCCCTGAGCTTGTCGAAGGGCTGTTCTTATTTTCAAGGCGGTGCTTCGACAAGCTCAGCACGAGCGGGTCGGGTTCGCCGCCCCTATGCCGCCGGCGGGATCGCCACGCCAATCACCCGACCCTGGTGCGATTCGCTCCCGGTGTAAGCGAGCGTCAGCGCCCAGCCGGCGAGCACCGCCAGCAGCACCCACGTCACCAGTGCGCCGCCCGCGCGCAGCGGGTTGGGTACCGGGCGCTCCATGCCCAACGGGTGCGCGATGCGGGCGAGGATGAACACGGCGCCGATGATCCACAGTGCGGTCGCCGATCCGCCGGCAAGCTCGATCAACGCCATCAGGATCAGCACGAACGGGGCGTTCTCAACGAAGTTCGCATGGGCGCGCATGCGGGCGGTCAGCAGCGGCTGGTCGCCATCCCCCATCATCACCTTGTCGTACACCCGGATGCGCGAGATGCGCAGCGCCAGCCACAGGGCGAGGACGGCGGTAGCGGCGGCGATCGTCAAGGTCACGGGCAGCAGCATGGTAAAGATCCCCTCTCGCCGCCGCCCCCTGCCACTGCCTCCAGCCGCTTGCAACAGCGCGCGAAATCGCTATAGCGCCACGCTTCGCGATGCGTCCGGCGGCTCAATGCTCGGGCGGCCCCGGCCTGGTCGGTGGTTGCCATGGGTGGCGTGCCGGGCCTATCGAACCCGTTGAATTGCAGGAACAAGGTGCCGCAATGGCCGTCCCCAAAAGAAAGACTTCGCCCTCCAAGCGCGGCATGCGCCGTGGCCATGACTCGCTCACCGTGGCGAGCTTCCAGGAGTGCCCGAACTGCGGCGAGCTCAAGCGCCCGCACGTGCTGTGCACCGGCTGCGGCCATTACAACGGCCGTGAGATCATCGCCGTCGAGGGCTGAACCCGACCTCTCACACCTTGGCTGAACGCATGTCCGACTCCTCCTGGATCGCCGTCGATGCAATGGGCGGCGACGAGGGGCTGGCGGTGATGCTGGCTGGCGTCGCCCGCGCGCGGCGCCGCTTCGAGGGCATGCGCTTCCTGCTGGTCGGTGATGAGGCGGCGATCACCGCCGGGCTGAAGAACCATCCCAACCTGCTCGCCAACTCGCAGATCGTGCACGCGCCCGACCAGATCGGGTCGTCCGACAAGCCGAGCCAGGCGATCCGCCGCGCCAAGACGACGTCGATGGGCATCGCGATCGACCTGGTGAAGCAGGGCCGCGCCGCCGCGGCCGTGTCTGCGGGCAATACGGGCGCGCTGATGGCGATGGCGAAGCTCGCACTGCGCACCCTTCCCGGCATCGATCGGCCGGCACTGGCGGCGCCGCTGCCGACGCTCGGCGACAACGACGTTGTGATGCTCGATCTCGGCGCGAATACCGAGTGCGACGCCCGCAATCTCGTCCAGTTCGCGATCATGGGCGCCGCCTATGCGCGGATCATCTTCGACCTCGAGTGCCCGCGCGTCGGGCTGCTAAACATCGGCAGCGAGGACCAGAAGGGCACTGGCGAGATCCGCAACGCCGCCGCCACCTTGCGCGATGCGCAGGGGCTGCCGCTCGCCTTCACTGGCTTCGTCGAGGGTGACCAGTTGGCGCGTGGCGAGCATGACGTGATCGTCTGCGACGGCTTCGCCGGCAACATCGCGCTCAAGACGGCGGAAGGCACCGCCCGCTTCGTCGGCGACCTGCTGAAGCGCGCGTTTCGAAGCTCGGCGCGGTCGAAGCTCGGCTTCCTGATCTCGCGCCCGGCAACGGAGCTGCTGCGCGATCATCTCGATCCCAACAACCACAATGGCGCGGTCTTCCTGGGTTTGGGCGGGATCGTCGTGAAGAGCCATGGCGGCGCCAACGAGCTCGGCGTCGCGACCGCGATCGGCAATGCGGCCAAGATGGTGCGCAGCGACCTCACCCGCCGCATCGCCCAGGATCTCGGCGGCATGCAGCAGGCGGCGGCATGATCCGATCGGTGCTGGTGGGGACCGGGTCGGCGCTGCCGACGCGGCGCGTTTCGAACGCGGAACTGGCGGAACAGGTCGACACCAGCGACGAATGGATCGTGGAACGGACCGGCATCCGCTTCCGCCACATCGCCGGCGAAGGCGAGACCACGGCGACGCTCGGGTTCGACGCCGCCAAGGCCGCGCTTGCGGCTGCCGGCATCGCGGCCGAGGGCATCGACCACCTGATCGTCGCCACCGCGACGCCCGACCAGACGTTTCCGTCCACCGCCACCAAGATCCAGGCGATGCTCGGCATCGATGACTGCGTCGCGTTCGATGTCGCGGCGGTATGCTCGGGCTTCCTCTACGCGGTGCAGGTCGCCGACAGCATGATCCGTGCGGGTGCGGCGAACCGTGCGCTTGTGATCGGCGCTGAGACGTTCAGCCGCATCCTCGATTGGGAGGACCGCGCTACCTGTGTGCTGTTCGGCGACGGCGCGGGGGCCGTCGTGCTCGAGGCGCAGGAGAGCGAGGACGCTGGCGGGCGGGGCATCCTCGCCTCGATCCTCCATGCCGATGGGCGGCACAACGAGCTGCTCTATGTCGACGGTGGACCGTCCACCACCGGCACGGTCGGCAAGCTGCGCATGAAGGGTAAGGAAGTGTTCCGCCACGCCGTCACCAACCTGTCCGCCGTAATGGGGGAAACGTTGGGCAAGGCGGGTCTGTCCGCTGACGATGTCGACTGGGTGGTGCCGCACCAGGCCAATGCCAGGATACTCGACGCCACCGCCCGCAAGCTCGGCCTGCCGGCCGAGCGCGTGGTGGTGACGGTGGACCAGCATGCCAATACGTCTGCGGCATCGGTGCCGTTGGCCCTGGACACCGCGGTTCGCGACGGGCGCATCCGCCCCGGGCAGGTGGTGGTGCTCGAAGCCATGGGCGGCGGCTTCACCTGGGGCGCGGCCGTGGTGCGCATTTAGCTGGATTAAAACGCTTTCGTAGTTGAATTCACTTGTGTACGCTTTCGCGCGGAGGGCGGACTATGGAAATGACGGACGTTGGCACGCTGACGAGAGCTGATCTCGCCGAATCGCTTCACCGGGAGGTGGGGCTGTCGCGCGCCGACTCGGCCAAGATCGTCGAGCAGATCCTCACCGATATGTGCGAAGCCCTGTCGCGCGGCGAGAATGTCAAGATTTCCGGCTTCGGCACCTTCGTTTTGCGCGACAAGGGCGAGCGTGTCGGCCGCAATCCCAAGACGGGCGTGGAAGTGCCGATCGCGCCGCGGCGCGTGCTCACGTTCCGCGCCAGCCAGTTGATGCGCGACCGCATCGTAAGCACCGGCTGAGGCAGATCATGGCCGAGCCCACGGGCAAGGCGGAAGGCGCGTTCCGGACGATCGGAGAGCTGTCGCGCGAAACCGGACTGCCGCAGCACATCCTGCGCTTTTGGGAAACGCGTTTCACGCAGCTGAGGCCCCTGCAACGCGCCGGTAACCGCCGCTACTACCGCCCCGAAGACGCCGCGTTGGTGCGCCGCATCGACACGCTTCTGAACCGCGAAGGCTATACCATCCGCGGCGTCCAGCAATTGCTGGCGGCCGAGGGTAAGCGTGGCGCGGAGCGGCCTGCCTCCGTGCCGGCTCCCGCTGAGGTCGCCACACCACTTGCGATGACGCCGTCGGCGACCACCGCCATGTTGCGGGTGATCCGGGACCATCTCGCCGAAGCGCTCACCGAAGACGCCGCCTGAAACCGGATGCCCGGCGCCGCTGGGGCATGCGCGATTTCCTTTCGTGAAGTCGGCGAAAGCTGGCATCCGGCGATGAGGAGAGGCCCCGGCATGGTGCGGGGTAGCGCTTGAGGCTCGACCTATGACCACCGTGACCCGCGGCTCCGGCTACCGCGCCTTCGTGCTGGCGATGCTGCTGCTGGTCTATACGTTCAACTTCCTCGACCGGCAGATCCTCGGCATTCTGGTGGGGCTGATCAAGGCGGACCTCCATCTGACGGACACGCAACTCGGCATGCTTGGAAGCGTGCCGTTCGCGCTGTTCTACGCGACCTTGGCGGTGCCCCTGGCGGTGCTCGCGGACCGCACCAGCCGCAGCCGGGTGATCGCCGGCGCACTGGTGGTGTGGAGTGCCTTCACCGCCTTGTGCGGAACCGCGACCGGTTTCTGGCAGCTGTTCGTATTCCGGCTCGGGGTCGGCGCGGGCGAGGCGGGCGGGGTTGCGCCATCCTATGCGCTGATCGCCGACTATTATCCGACGGGCAAGCGATCCCGGGCGCTGGCCATCTATTCGCTCGGCATTCCCGTGGGGTCGGCGGCCGGCGTGCTGCTCGGCGCGTACATCGCGGGCCATGTCGACTGGCGCAACGCGTTCTACGCGGTCGGCATCGCGGGGCTGGTGATCGCCCCCGTCTTCCTGCTCACCGTCAAGGAGCCGGTGCGGACCGCCCCCGCCGCGGGCCGGGCGCCGGTCAGCGCCGTGTTCGCGATCGTCGCGGGCAAGCCGAGCTTCTGGCTGATGGCGTTCGCCGCCTCGATGAGTTCGATGGCGGGGTACGGCCTCGCCTTCTGGGCGCCGCAGGTGATCCAGCGCAGCTATGGCCTGGGGCTGGCCGACACCTCCTACTTCATGGGGTCGCTGCTGCTGATCGGCGGCACGCTAGGCGTGTTCGGGGGTGGACTGCTCGCGGATCGGATCGGGGCGAGCGACCGCGGCAATTACGCCCGGCTGCCGGCGGTCGCCTGGGCCATCACCGCGCCCTTGTTCGTCGCTGGCTTCCTGTCGCCGACGCCCACGCTGGCCTGGCTGCTGCTGTTCATTCCCAACGCGCTCAACATCCTGTGGCTGGGGCCGCTCGTCACGGCCGTCCAGCACCTGGTGCCGGCGCACATGCGGGCGACGGCTTCGGCGAGCTTTCTGTTCATCAACAACATCATCGGGCTGGGCGCCGGATCGTGGCTGATGGGGCGGATGTCCGACGCGATGACGCCGCATTTCGGGCATGAGGCGCTGCGCTATTCCGCGGTGGTGCTGAGCTGCTTCTATCTGGTCGCGATGGTGCTGGCGTTTCTGGCGGCAAAGCCATTGAGGCGCGATTGGGTGGACGAGGCGGTCACCTGAAGCGCTATCGCTCCCGCGTCGCGGCGAACTTCACCTTGGCGTAGCGGTCGGCGACGTAGCCGACTTCCCAGGCGCTTTTGGCGAGGAACACGGGGTTGTCGTCGCGATCCTTGGCCATCGCCGAGCGGTTGATGTCGGTGAACGCCTTGAGGTCTGCCGGATCGGCCGCCGACACCCAGCGGGCGGTATCGAACGGCGCCGGCTCGAGCCCGGCGGCGACCTTGTACTCGGCGTCGAGACGCGAGAGCAGCACGTCGAGCTGGAGCTGGCCGACGACGCCGATGATCCAGTTGGAGCCGATCTCCGGGTAGAAGACCTGCGTCACGCCCTCCTCGGCCATGTCGTCGAGCGCTTTCCTGAGCTGCTTGGTCTTGGTCGGGTCCTTGAGGACGACGCGGCGCAGGATTTCGGGGGCGAAATTGGGCAGGCCGGTGAAGCGGACATCGGCGCGCTCGGACAGAGTGTCGCCGACGCGCAGCGTGCCGTGGTTGGGGATGCCGATGATGTCGCCGGGAAAGGCCTCGTCCGCCACCTCGCGATTCTGAGCGAAGAACAGAATCGGCGAGTGAACCGCGATCGGCTTGCCGCTGCCCGAGGGCGTCAGCTTCATGCCGCGCTTGAAGGTGCCCGAGCATAGCCGCATGAACGCGATGCGGTCGCGGTGCTGCGGGTCCATGTTGGCCTGAACCTTGAAGACGAAGCCGGTGACTTCGCTTTCGTCGGGCGAGACCGCGGCTGGCTCGGCCGGTTGCGGGCGCGGGGGCGGTGCGAAGTCGGCAAGGGCGGCGATCAGCTCGGCGACGCCGAAATCCTTGAGCGCGGAGCCGAAATAGACCGGCGTGAGGTCGCCGTTGCGATACGCCTCGCCATCGAACGCGGCATAGCCGGCCTGGGCGAGTTCGATCTCCTCGGACATGGCGTCGGAGAGTGCCGGCGCGTCCTCCACCTTGCCCTGAAAGGTGCGGCTGTCGCCTTCGGGGCGGCTGATGCGGTTGGTGGAAAGATCGAGAACGCCCTGGAACTCGCCGCCCATGCCGATCGGCCAGCTCATCGGGCAAACGTCGAGCGCGAGCATGTCCGCGATCTCGTCGAGCAGCTCGAACACCGGACGGCCTTCGCGATCGACCTTGTTGACGAAGGTGATGATCGGCACCGAGCGCAGCCGGCACACTTCGAACAGCTTGCGGGTCTGCGGCTCGATCCCCTTGGCGGCGTCGATCACCATCACCGCCGAATCGACGGCGGTGAGCGTGCGGTAGGTGTCTTCGGAAAAGTCCTCGTGGCCCGGCGTGTCGAGCAGGTTGAAGGTGATGCCTTCGCGCTCGAACGTCATCACCGACGAGGTGACGGAAATGCCGCGCTGCTGTTCGATCTTCATCCAGTCCGACCGCGCGCGGCGGTTTGCCCCGCGTGCCTTGACCTCGCCGGCGAGGTGGATGGCGCCGCCGAAATACAGCAGCTTTTCGGTCAAGGTGGTCTTGCCGGCGTCAGGGTGCGAGATGATCGCGAAGGTGCGGCGGGGGGACGTCATGGGATCGGGCAACTCGGGCTGGCGGGCAAAGGTTACGGTAAAGTAACGCCAAGGAATGTGGGCGCACACGCGATCGGCAGGCGACGGCCGCAGAACGGAAGATAAGAGCTACGGCATCGCACCACCAGCCTGGCAGATCGCCGGGCTGTAGGACAGCGGCGCGCGCGAATCAGGGCGCCAGCGAGATGCTCATGCCGATGCGCTTGACGGCGCCGGGGTCCACCACGAACACGCCGGGCTTGTCGCGGAATTCGCCAGTGAAGCCTTCGGGATCGGCGATGCCGTGCCATGGCTCGATGCACACGAAACGCGAGCCGACCTTTGTCCAGATGCCGAGCCTGGGCGTGTCGGGGAAGGCGATGTCGAGGTGCGGCCCCTCGCCCGCGCCGTAGCGGACGGCCTGGCTGCGCACCTGGTCCCAGATCAGTGCGTCCGCCTCGAACAGGTCGTCGCGCAAGGTAAGCTCGCGGCCGGCGACGCTGCCCGGCTCCGGGGGATGGTCGGGCGTGGCGTGGAGCGGCGATGGGCGCTCGGCGGGCATGATCAGGCCAGCCGAGGACAGTTCGCGGATGCCGCCCGGCTCGTCGTGCTCGAAGAGGACGCGATGTTCCGAACGGTTCCGGCCGAAGGGGAGCGGCCAGGCGAAGGCGGGATGGAAGCCGAACTGCGCCGGCATCGGGCGGTCGCCGGTGTTGGCGATCGTGGCTCCGATCGCGAGCGTCGCGCCATCGAGCGTGAAGGTGATGTCGAGCGCGAAGGCGAACGGGTAGCAGGCGCGGGTGTCGTCATTGTCGGTGAGGCGGAAGGTCGCACGGTCTGCCAGCGCCTCCACCACCTCGAACGGCGAGCGACGCGCGAAGCCGTGCTTTTTCATCTGGTATTCGCGGCCGTGGATGCGGAGCACGTCGCCGTTGAGGGCACCGACGATGGGGAACAGGATCGGCGCGCGGCCCTTCCAGAACGCCGGGTCGGCATCGGTCATCAGCTCGCCGCCGTCGGTGCCGTGGAGGTGCGACAACTCCGCGCCCAAGGGGTTGATCGCGGCGGTCAGCGTTCCGTTGGTGATGGTGATCATCTCGCCGTCAGCCATGAATTCCCCCTTCCGTTCGGCCCGAGCGACGTCGCAGGCCATGTGCCACCAGGTGCTTCGACGTCGCTCAGCACGAACGGCTGGCGCGTTTTCGACGCCGCTCACCCACGCAACGTCGCACCCTGCTTGCCCGCCGCGGCGACCACCTTGTCCGCCACCGCCTTGAGCTCCGCGTCGGTGAAGCTCTTGTCGCCCGGTTGCAGCGTCACCTCGATCGCGACCGATGTGTGGCCGGGCTCGACGCCGGTGCCGGTGAAGACGTCGAACACCCGCACCGCCGTGATCGCGGCCTTGTCCGCGCCCTTCACCGCCCGCACCAGCGCGTCGGCGGCGACGGCTTCAGGCACGAGGAAGGCGAAGTCGCGGCGGACGGCCTGGAGCGCCGGCGGCGTGTAGGCGGGGCGCATGAAACCCCCTCCTCCCTTGGGCTCGCGCTTGGCGGGCAGCGCGTCGAGGTACAGCTCCACGGCGGCGACCGCGCCGGAAAGGTCGAACGCCTTGAGGATGCTCGGGTGGACCATGCCGAAGGCGGCGAGCACCGTCTTGGGACCCAAGCGCAGCGTACCGGACTGGCCGGGGTGCCACGCCTCCCCCGCCTCACCCATCACCTGGAGATTGTCCACCGGCGCGCCGGCGGCAGCGAGCAGGGCGAGCGCTTCCGCCTTGGCGTCGAACGCGTCGAACGCAGCGGCCTTGCCGTCACGCCAGCCGCGGGGCCGGCGGTCGCCAGCGAGGACGAGGCCGAGCGTCGGGCGCTCGGCGTCGGCGAGGTAGCGACGGCCGATCTCGAACAGGCGGATCGTCGTGGCGCCGCGCTTCACATTGCGTGTCGCAGCGGCGAGCAGCCCGGGGAGGAGAGACGGGCGCATGACCTTGAGGTCTTCGCTGATCGGGTTGGCGAGGGCCCAGGCGCCGCCGCCGAAGGGAGCGGCCTCGGCCTCGGACAGGAAGCTCCACGTCACCGCCTCGTCGAGGCCGCGCGCCGCCGCGGCGCGGCGGACGCGGCGTTCGAGCTTCTGTTCGGGGGTGGCGGTGGGACGAGCGACGCCGGGCGCGCGGGGGAGCGGCACGGAGGCGACCTTGTCCAGCCCCTCGATGCGGATCACTTCCTCGACGAGGTCCGCCTCGCCGTCGATGTCGCGGCGCCAGGTGGGGATGGTGACGGTCCAATCCTCGGCCACGGAGAAGCCGAGGCTTTCGAGGATTTCACGCTGGCGCTCGGGCGCGACGGCGAGGCCGCCGAGGGTTTCCGCCTTGTAGGGGTTGTACGTCAGCGTGCGTGCGGTGGCGGGCGGGTGGCCGGCATGCGTGACCGCAGACGGCGTGCCGCCGCACAGGTCGAGCACCATGCGGGTGGCGATGGCGAGGCCGTCTTCGAGGAAGGCGGGATCGACGCCGCGCTCGAACCGCTGGCGCGCGTCGGAGGTGAGGGCGTGGCGCTGGCCGGTGCGGGCGATGGTGTCGGGATCGAAATACGCGCACTCGATCAGCACGTCGGTGGTGCTGCCTCGCACGCCCGAATGCTCGCCGCCCATGATGCCGCCGATGTCGTGCACGGCGGTGCCGTCGGCGATCACGGTGTCGGTAGCATCGAGGGTGTAGGTCTTGCCGTTGAGCGCCGTGACCTGCTCGCCGGCGCGGGCCTTGCGGGCGACGAGCGGGCCGGTGAGCGTCGCGCGGTCGTACACGTGCAGCGGGCGGCCCAGGTCGATCATCACGTAGTTGGTGATGTCCACCAGCGCGGAGATCGGCTTCTGGCCGATCGCGAGAAGGCGGCGGGTGAGCCAGGCGGGGGCGTCGCCGTTGGTGACGCCGGACACGGCTTGCGCGAAGAAGGCGGGGCAGCCTTGCGCGTCGTCGGTGCGCACGTCGGGGCCGGGGGCGGCGCCATCAATGGGAGCGACCGTCAGCGGCTTGAGCGTGCCGAGACCCGCCGCAGCGAGGTCGCGGGCGATGCCGCGCACGCCCATGCAATCCTGCCGGTTGGGGGTGACCGAGATGTCGAACATCGGGTCGGTGAGCTGCGCGTAATCGGCGTAGCTCGTGCCGACGGGGGCGTCGTCGGGGAGTTCGATGATGCCGTCGTGGCCCTCGCCGATCTGGAGCTCGCGCGCCGAGCACATCATGCCGTTCGATTCGACGCCGCGGATCGCCGCGACCTTGAGCGTGATGTCGGCACCGGGAACGTAGGTGCCGGGCGCGCCGAACACCCCGACCATGCCCGCGCGGGCATTGGGGGCGCCGCACACTACCTGGAGCGGGCCGTTGCCTGCGTCGACGGAGAGGACCTGGAGTTTGTCCGCCTGCGGGTGGCGCTCGGCGGAGAGGACGCGCGCGACCTTGAAGGGGCCGAGCGCCTCGCCGGGGTTGTGGACGCCTTCGACCTCGAGGCCGACGCGGGTCAGCGCTTCGGCGATCGCGGCGGTGTCCGCGTTGGTGTCGAGGTGGTCCTTGAGCCAGGAGAGGGTGAACTTCATATGCTTCCCGTCACCCCTGCGCAGGCAGGGGCCCATGTCTGTGCAGTTGGTCCGATCGGCGTTCGGCGGATCGATGCTGCGTATGTGTCCGCCATCCTGTGCGCCACCGGCAGTGATGGGCCCCTGCCTTCGCAGGGGTGACAGCTATCATTCACGCTCCGACGCCTCCACTCAACGTCGGTACGTCGAGCGCGGCGAAGCCGTAATGCTTGAGCCAGCGGATATCGCCGTCGAAGAAGGCGCGCAGGTCGTCCATCCCGTATTTCAGCATCGCGAGGCGGTCGATGCCGCAGCCGAATGCAAAGCCCTGATACTCGTCCGGGTCTAGGCCGCAGGAGGCGATCACCTTGGGGTGGACCATGCCGCTGCCGAGCACCTCCATCCAGCCCCCGTTCTTGTCGGTGCCGGACCCACCGATCACGCGCTTGCCCTTCTCGATCGTGTAGCCGACGTCGACCTCCGCCGACGGCTCGGTGAAGGGGAAATAGCTGGGGCGCAGGCGCAAGACGATGTCGTCGCGCTCGAAGAACGCCTTGAGGAAGGTCTCCAGCGTCCATTTGAGATGGCCGAGGGTGATGCCCTTGTCGATCACGAGGCCTTCGACCTGATGGAACATCGGCGTGTGGGTGGCATCGGAGTCGGAACGGTAAGTGCGGCCGGGCGCGATGATGCGGATCGGCGGCTTCTGGTTCAGCATGGTGCGGATCTGCACCGGGGAGGTGTGGGTGCGGAGCAGCATCTTGCGCTCGCCCCCCTCGCCTTCCGGGAAATAGAACGTGTCGTGCATCGCCCGCGCGGGATGCGTCTCGGGGATGTTGAGCGCGGTGAAGTTGTGCCAGTCGTCCTCGATCTCCGGCCCGGTAGCGACCGCGAAGCCGAGGTCCGCGAAGATCTCCGCCAGTTCGTCCATCACCTGGCTGACCGGGTGGACCGTGCCGGCGAGGGGCAGGTCGGCGGGGAGCGTCATGTCGAGCGTTTCGCTCGCGAGGCGCACATCGAGGGCGGCGCGGTCGAGCGCGGCCTTGCGGGTGGCGAGCGCCTCCGTCACCGCCTCGCGCAGGGCGTGAATGCGCGGGCCTTCGCTCTGGCGCTGCTCGGGCGTCATGCCGCCCAGCGTCTTCAGGAGCTGCGTGATGCGACCCTGCTTGCCGAGTGCGTCGATGCGCACGGCTTCCAACGCGTCGGGCGCTGATGCCGCGTTGATCACGGTCAGCAGGTCCGCGCGCATCTGGTCGAGATCGTCAGCCATCTTTTCACCGTTCGCGCTGAGCTTGTCGAAGCGCTGCCCTTCTTCGGGGAGCGGGTAGAAGAAAAGGCAGGGCTTCGACAAGCTCAGCCCGAACGGGGTGAGGGAAGCCCGCTAAACAGAAAGGGCGCCGGTGTTGCCACCGACGCCCCTTATTCCGTTCGCAACAGGTCGCTTACGCGGCCTGGGGCAGAGCCGCCCCCTCGGCGGAGCCGAGCGCATTCTTCGCCTGCGCAACAATGGCGGTAAAGGCCGCTTCCTCGTGCATCGCGATGTCGGCCAGGACCTTCCGGTCGAGTTCGACGCCCGCCAGCTTCAGCCCATGCATGAACTGCGAATAGGTCAGCCCCTCGGCGCGGACGCCGGCGTTGATGCGCTGGATCCACAGACCCCGGAAGGTCCGCTTCTTTACCTTGCGGTCGCGATACGCATATTGCCCGGCCTTTTCGACGGCCTGGCGGGCGATGCGGATGGTGTTCTTGCGGCGGCCATAATAGCCTTTCGCCTGCTCAAGGATGTTCTTGTGCTTGGCGCGGGTGGTTACACCCCTTTTGACGCGTGCCATGTGTTAGCTCCTCTCGCTCAGCTCAGGCCGTAGGGGGCCCAGGCCTTCACCGCGGCGGCGTCGGCCTTCGCCAGCACCTTGGTGCCGCGGTTCTGGCGGATGTACTTGCCGTTGTGGTGCAACAGGCGGTGGCGCTTGCCGGCGACGCCGTGCTTCAACAGGCCGGTGGCGGTGAGCTTGAAGCGTTTCTTGACGCCGCTCTTGGTCTTGAGCTTGGGCATTTTGGTCCTTTCAAATGGCGATGCATCAGACAGCCGCGGCAGCCCTGGTGGCCGGGCCGTCTTCACGCGCATCGCTCGGTGAAGCGCAGGCCCTTAGCGGCGGCGGTGGTGAATTGCAACCGATGCGGAACCGCAACGATGCCCGTGCGATTCACCGCCATGGACATGGTGGCTCAGCGTACAGAGTCGCCGGCGTTGCCCGAGCCCGACCGCCCCGAGCCCGACCGCCAGCGCCGGCGTCGCCATACGATCAGAAACGTGCTGCTCGGCTTGTTGGGAGCCGTGTTTGCCGTGTGGCTGGTGCTGTTCATCACCAAGGGCCGGTTCCTGAAGCACCCGTTCGAGCGGTTCGCCGGCGCCCAGCTCCATCGCACGATCAAGGTGGACGGCGACTTCCAGCTCTATTTCGCGCCCTTCAACATCAAGCTGCTCGCCGACGGCCTCACCATCACCAACCCCGGTTGGTCGACTCGCCCCAACCTCTTTACCGCCAAGCACGTCGAAACGCGGATCGCGCCGCTGTCGCTGATCTGGGGCAAGCGCCACATGCGCTGGCTCGACCTCGCCGATGGCGCGGTGGACCTCGAATGGAGCCGCGACCACCAGCACAACACATGGACGTTCGGCGACCCCAAGAAGCATGGCAAGCCGTTCGAATTCCCGCGCATCGACCGCGCCACGGTGACGGGCACGACGGTGCGCTACCTTGACCCGCGCATGCGGCTGCTCGCCAACCTCAAGGTGGCGGACATCCTGTCGGCCGACGCGCGGATCGGGCGGGCGGTGGGCGTTCATGGCGGCGGCGTGATCCGCGACACGCCGTTCACCGTCACCGCGCGCCTCCTCTCGCCCGACGCCACTGCCAACCGCGGCAAGAACAAGCTGGAGCTGGAGGCGCACGCCAACCATAACGTCATCAACGTCGCCGGCACCTTGCCGAGCATCGCGGCGATAGAGGACGTGCCGCTGCAGACGCGCGCGCGCGGCCGCAACATGGCCGAGCTGCTGGAGATCATCGGCGTGGTGATCCCCAACACCCGCGCCTATCATCTGAAGGCGCAGCTGGTGCAGAGCGGGCAGGTGTACCGCTTCACGCATATGAGTGGCACCTTCGGCGACAGCGATCTGGCCGGCAAGCTGACGGTGACCAACGGCGAGCGGGTGCACCTCGATTCGCAGCTGTCGACCCGCAAGCTCGACATCATCGATGCAGCGCCCTTCATCGGCTACAATCCCGACATCGTCGCGGCCAAGGGCGCGCTTGCCGCCGCCGCGGCCACCGGCGCCGCCCCGCAGCGCGTGTTGCCGGAGGCCAAACTGCCGGTCGCGACGATGAAGGCGTTCGACGCGGACCTCAAATGGACGATCGCGACGCTGCGGTCGCGCAACCTGCCGATCTCGAACATCGACCTGACGTTGAACCTGGATCGCGGCCGGCTGGCGCTGTCGCCGCTGACCTTCGCGATGGCGCGCGGCAATGTGGCCTCGGACTGGATCTTCGACACACGCCAGCGGCCGAGCGCCGACCGCTACGACATCCGCCTGTCGCCGACGCCGATGAGCCGCCTGCTCGCGGGATACGGCGTCGCGGAAGCCGGCACCACGGGCATGGTGAAGGGGCGCATTCAGCTCGCCGGGCGCGGCGACAGCATCCACGATTCGCTTTCCACCGCGCACGGCAGGATGGCGTTCGTCATGCCGCAGGGGAGCCTGTGGACGCGCAACGTCCAGCTCTCCGAACTCGACCTCGGCACGTTCGTGCAGAAGATGTTCCAGCACGAACTGAAGGAGCCGGTGCGGATCAATTGCGGGCTGATGGCCTTCACCGTGCGCAATGGCGTCGGCGCGGCGGACCCGATCCTGATCGACACCGCCAAGAACGTGATCGTCGGCCGCGGCGGGTTCAGCTTCCGCACGGAGGCGGTGGACCTGGCGATCCGCGCTGACGGCAAGAAATTCTCGCTCTTCTCCGGTCAGTCGCCAGTCGGCATCAACGGGTATTTCTCCAATTGGAAGCTGGACCCGATCAGTCCGCAACTGATCGGCCGTGCCGGTGCGGCGCTGGGCCTCGCTGTGCTCGCAACCCCGCCCGCCGCGCTGCTCGCCTTCGTCGACATCGGCGACGCCAAGGCGGCGGCATGCGGGCCGGTATTGGCGGGCGCCACCGCCACCGCCCAGCGCACAAGGGGCGGCCGCCCACGCGACGATGTCGGCCATGGCACCACCGCGACGGCCGAGAACGGCAAGAAGACGAGCGGCGAGCGCAAGGAACAGCGCAAGAAGTTCCTGGGGATTTTCTGAGCGCTCCCCCGGGCCCCACGTCTGCTGATGGTGGTTCGCGGCTTTAGCTCCCCTCCCTGGAAGGGAGGGGCCGGGGGTGGGTAGATGCGCCCGCGACAGCGGTGGGGATCGACTCCACAACGCCTGCAAGGTTGTCACGCACGTCGCTGTTCCAGTAGCGTAGCACCGTCCAGCTATCGCGTTTGAGGTGCGCGGTCCGGAGCGCGTCGTCCCCGCCCTGGCGTGCGTGATGTCCACCATCGAGTTCCACCGCGATGCGGGCAGATCGACAGGCGAGATCGACGAAGTAGCGATCCACGACGAGTCGGCGCGAGAAGCGCGGCCGGTATTCAAGCAGCGCTGCCCAGAGCATCCGTTCTTCCGGTTTCGCGTCCCGCCAAACCCGGCGCGCGTTGACGGTCAACTCTGGTGGGATGCGCTGCACCGACGCTTCTAGCAGGCGTTCCGCGTGCCTCCACCCACCCCCAGCCCCTCCCTTCCAGGGAGGGGAGCGGGATCTCGGCGATCAAGCGAACAGCAGCCTACTGCATCAATGGCCGAGCGGGACCGCGTGCAGCGCCTCCAGCACGTCGTCGGTGCGCGCCGGGTCGCCGATCGCGAGGACGTGACCCTCACTCGACGCGGTAAGCGGGTCGCCGTTCCAGTCGCACATGCGCCCGCCCGCGCCCTCGACGATCGGCACCAGCGCGGCAAAGTCGTGGAGCTTCAACCCCGATTCGCAGACGATATCGAGGTGCCCGCTCGCGAGCAGCCCGTAGTTGTAGCAGTCGCCCCCATAGACCGGCCCCTGCCGCGGCGCCCCTCCGCTGGCGGCGGCGACCAGCGCCAGGAAGTGCGGCACGTCGCCGTCGGCGAACAGGTGCGGGCTGGAGGTGGCGACGATGGCGCCGTCGAGCGCGGCGCAGGGCCGCGTGCGCACGGGGGCTCCGTTGAACAGCGTCGGCCGCCCCGCGACGCCGACCCACCGCTCGCGCTGCACCGGCTGGTCGAGCACGCCGAGCAGCGGCCAGCCGTCCTCCACCAGCGCGATCAGCGTGCCGAAGATCGCGCGGCCGACGGTGAAGCTGCGCGTGCCGTCGATGGGATCGAGCACCCATTGGCGGCCGGTGACACCCTCCTTGACGCCGAATTCCTCGCCGATCACGCCGTCGCCCGAGCGCTCGGCGTCGAGCAGCCGGCGCATCGCCGTCTCCGCCGCGCGGTCCGCGAGGGTTACCGGCGAGCGGTCTTCCTTGATCTCCAGCCCGATCTCGCCGCGGAAATAGGGGCGGATCGCCGCGCCGGCGGCGTCGGCCAGGCGAGCGGCGAGTTCGATATCGGCGGGGGTGATAGGCATCGGCTGCTCCTATCGCCGCGCGCCGCGCCGCGCTAGGCTGGCGCAATTCCACCAAAGGATGCCGCCATGCGCACGCTGCCGATCGTCACCGCCCTGCTCCTCGCCGTCGCCGCGCCCGCCGCCGCGACGCTGACCGCCGGCGCCAAGGCGCCCGACTTCACCACGCGCGGCGCCGTCGCCGGCAAGGTGGTGTCCGTGCACCTCGCCGCGCAGCTGAAGAAGGGGCCGGTGGTGCTGTACTTCTTCCCCGCCGCCTTCACCGGCGGCTGCAACGCAGAGGCGCATGCCTTCGCCGAGGCGATCCCCCGGTTCCGCAAGGCCGGCGCGACGGTGATCGGGATGAGCGCCGACGACGTGCCGACGCTGCAGCGCTTCTCGGCCGAAAAGTGCGCGGGCCAGTTCGCGGTGGCGAGCGCCGGGCCGGCGGTGGTGAAGGGCTTCGACGTGGCGCTTGGGCGTCAGGTGCAGGGCCGTGATGTCACCCGCCGCACCTCCTACGTGATCGGCCGCGACGGCCGCATCGCCTTTGTCCACGACGACATGGACGCGGCGGAGCACGTGGCGCTCACCCTTGCCGCAGTGGAGCGGCTGGCGGCCCGATAAATCGGCGCGGCCGGGCACGCAGTCATCACCTGCTAACCCTTTCGGGGTACTGGCGTCGGACCGGAGGTTCGATGCGCAGTTTATTGGCAACACCATGGCGCGGCGACGACGAGCTGTTCAAGCGCGTCGGCGCATTCCTGGCGGCCAACGACCTGCCGTGCGATCCTGCGTATTACGCCTTTGCGCATCGCGTCATCTCCAACCCCGACAGCGACCTTGCCCGAACGGTGGCGCGGCTGACCGCCAACCGCGTCCGCCTCAGCCGCAAGGACATCGCGGCGCTCGGTACCGCCATGCCGGAGCCGCCACCTACGCCAGAGCAGGCGGAAGACAGGGCGCAGCAGCTGGTCGCCGAGACGCAGGCGCAGGTTGACGGTTTTGCGACCATGATGCGCGCGATGCAGGACGAGACGCGCGACTTCGGCCGCGATCTCGCGCAGGGCGTCGCCGCCATGTCGGGCAAGAGCCGGCTCAACGGGCTCGACGACGTCGCGCAGATCACCTCCACCATGCTGGAGCGGATCCGCGATGCCGAGGTGAAGCTGGCACACGCCACCGAAGAAGCGGACACGCTGCGCACCAAGCTTGCAGAGGCGAACGACACCGCCCGGCGCGATCCGCTGACCGGGCTGCCCAACCGGCGCGCGTTCGACGAAGCGTTCGCCTCGCGCAGCGATAACGGCGGGCCACATTGCCTGGCCGTCGTCGACATCGACCGGTTCAAGCGGATCAACGATGAATTCGGCCACGGCGTC
>Ga0210040_10000872_pt1 | contig 48145 bp, 49 predicted proteins | sample CryGeyCG12114_NA_FD_185462 | JGI IMG/M metagenome (GOLD analysis project Ga0210040, IMG submission 185462) | Groundwater microbial communities from aquifer - Crystal Geyser CG19_WC_8/21/14_NA (SPAdes) (version 2) | ecosystem: Environmental > Aquatic > Deep subsurface > Groundwater | place: USA...
TCGAGTCGAAGACGATGGCGAAGCTACGCCACCCGTCCCGGTCGCAGTCGCTTCGCGACTACCTCGAGTGAGTTCGATCTTTTCCCAGTGATGATGGGCCGGCGCCGCAAGGCGCTGGCCCATCCTCGTTCCCACCGGTGTGTCGCCTAGGTCTCGTATGATTGTTGGACAATCTGCGACCAATGGAGGTCTTCGATGTCCTATTCGATGCCGGTGCCGAAGGGGACGGATGTCGCTAGCGACACCATGACCCATCTCCCGACGGGCGAACCCATCTACGAGATCCTCGATCCACGTTTCGGTGAATGCATCGATCTCGTCGCCCAGCTCGAACGGCTGCACACCGGCCTTCGCTGGGCCGAGGGGCCGGTCTACTTCGCCGATCATCATGCGCTCATTTTCAGTGACATCCCGAACGAACGAATTCTCCGGTACGAAGAAGGCACCGGAGAGGTGTCCGTGTTCCGTGGCTCGTCGGGCAACGCCAACGGCAACACCCGAGACCGCGAGGGGCGGCTCGTCACCTGCGAACAGGGCTCGGGGCGGGTGACCCGTACGGAATACGACGGTACCGTCACAGTCCTCGCCGACTCTTACGAAGGTCGGCGCTTGAATGCACCTAATGACGCCGTCGTGAAATCGGACGGGTCGATCTGGTTCTCCGATCCGTCCTACGGACGCGAGACGAGCTTCGTTGGGATGCCTCGCCCCCGCGAGCAGGATGTCGACGGGGTCTACCGACTGGACCCCTCCGGCCAGCTCACGCTCGTCGCGAGTGATTTCTGGAAGCCCAACGGCCTCGCGTTCTCGCCCGACGAGTCCAAGCTGTACATCGTCGACTCCGGCTACCTGCCCGATCCTCGCGGGCCACGCCACGTCCGCGTCTTCGACGTGGAGGACGACGGCAGTCTGAGTGGGGGAGAGGTGCTCGTTGAGATCACGGCAGGCATCCCGGACGGGCTTCGTATCGATGACGGGGGCCGTCTCTGGATCGGTACCGGGGACGGGGTGCAGTGCGTGCACCCCGATGGCACGCTGCTCGGGAAGATCCGCGTCCCCGAGGCCGCAGCGAACCTGGCCTTCGGGGGGCCCAAGCGCAACCGGCTTTACATCACGGCGACGACTTCCCTCTATGGCATCTTCGTCAACGTCTCCGGAGTTCAACGTCCCTAGCGAGCAGTGTGAGATGGGAGTGGCCCGCACGATCTCGTGCGGGCCACTCCCATCTGCAGTGCCTAACGGCGGGGGATCGGGTTTCGTGTGAGCGCGAGCACCAGCACGATGAGGGCGCCTTGGATGACGAACTGCCATCCGCCGCTCAACCGGGTGATGTTCGCAAGGGTGGTCAGCATCGTCAGCAGAACTGCTCCCGCCCATAGTCCCGACACGATGCCTCGACCGCCTGCGATGAGTGAGCCGCCGAGGACGACGACGGCGATGGAGGCGAGCTGATAGCTCGTCCCGAGCCCGAGAGAAGGACCGCCACTGTAGGCGGCGAGGAATACGCCCGCGAGCCCTGCCATCCCACCGGAGATCACATACGCCGACGCCCTGATCAATGCGGGACGGGTGTTCGCGAATCCTGCTGCGACCGGCTTCTGCCCGACCGCTTCGACGCGACGACCGTAGCTCGTGCGCTTCAGGATGATCGCGAAGACGACTGCAATCACGATGCCGACGATGCCGAACACCGGGAACGGGCCGATCATCGCGGTGGTGAACTGTGCCAGCCCTGGGCTGGCGACGCCGACCACGCTGCCCGAGTAGATAAGGGTGACGGTCTGGAGCGCGAAACCGACCGCGAGGGTTCCGACGAGTGGTGGCATTCCGACGAATTCGATGAGCGCTGCGCTGATCGCGCCGGCCGCGATTCCGGCGGCCACTCCGACGATCAATCCGGTTGCGATGTTGACGTCCTGGCCCGCCATGATCTGGCAGGAGAGGAAGGCGCTCAGCGTCATCACGTAAGAGACCGAGAGATCGATACCGCCGTTTCCGACGGTGATCACGAACAGTTGGCCGATACCGACGATCACGAGGAACGTCGCAATGATCACCCCGGCGCTGAGGGTGTCCCACAGTCCACGGCCAGCGATCGCGCCGATCGAGAGCCAGATGACGATCATGCCGACGAACGCGGGAAGTGCGGGGTGCTTCAGCGCCCTGAACAGGTCGCTGCGCGAGCGAGGGGTCGAGCGCTTCTCGGCTCGAGTGTCGAGAGCGGTCATCGCGTCCTCCGAACTTTCTGAATCCAATTGACGAGCGCACGCAGGACCAGGACCAGGACTAGGACGAGTCCTTGGGCAGCGGCTTGGAAGCTCGACGAAACACCGATGAACTGCAGGAGGGAGCCCAGTAGGCCGATGACGAGGCCGCCCGCGACGGCACCGACCGCGGAGACTTCTCCGCCCTTGAACGAGCCGCCGCCGACGATGACGCCCGCGATGCTCAGCAGCACGTAGCTGGAGGCGATATACGGATCTCCGCCGCCGGTTTGCCCGCTGAGGTAGAGGCCGGAGAGCAGGCCGAAGATGCCGGCGAGCGAATAGAGACTGATCTTCGCTCGGAGGACGGACCAGCCTGCCCTGCGCACACCTTCGGAGTTCGACCCCGACCCTCGAAGGACTGCGCCGTACTTGCTTCTGTGGAGGAAGAGAGCGACGACCACGGTCACGACGGTCAGGACGATGATCACGCCCGGGACGACCGGCGGATTGAACCGAACGAACGCGACGATCCCCTCGGGTACGAGGCCACCCGGAGTCGGGAGGATGAGGATCGCGATTCCCAACCACACGAACGACATACCGAGCGTGACGATGATCGAGGGCAGGCCTCGCACCGCGATCAGCACACCCATGGCGGCATAGGCCAGCACCATCCCGACGAGCGCAGCGAGCCCTAGACCGAGATTCTGCGGGAGGATGACAGCGATCACGACGTTCGCGAGACCGATGAAGGACCCGATGCCGAGATCGATGTCACCGGCCGCGACGATGAACATCTGCGCGAGCACCGCGAAGATCAGCGGAATCAATGGCGCGAGTACGAGGTTGATTCCGGTCGGGGAGGCGACGAGAGGGCGCAGAGCCACCATCATCGCGAAGATGATGATCGCGGCGACCGTAGGAAGGAACCACGGGCCGAAGGCACCGACGAACGGATTGCGGGTGGAGCGGCGAGCGCCGATGGTGCTCTGTGGTTGCTGGGTCGCGGTCATCGGATGGCCTCCTCGGGCTCGGCGGCGTCAGCGTCTCGACCGCCGAAGGACAGGGCGATGACCGCATCCTCGCTGGCTTCCTCGCCCTTGAGAGTGGCGACGATCTTGCCGACCCGGAAGACGAACACGCGATCGCAATTGCGTAGCTCCTCGTTCTCGGTCGAGTACCAGACGATGGTCTGGCCGTCCGCTGCCTGTCGATCGAGGAGCTCGTACACCTCACTCTTCGTCGCCTGGTCGACGCCTCGTGTCGGGTCTTCGAGGAGAAGGAGGTCGGAGCCGACCGCCATCGCTCTGGCCATGAGCGCCTTCTGCTGGGTTCCGCCGCTCAGACTCGTGATCGGGTCGGTCGGGCTGCCCTTGATGCCGAGGCGCGAGAACCAGTCATCGACGAGCGTCTTCTCGGCGCGCGTGTTGATGAGCCCGCCGGTGGTGACGTTGTTGAGACTCGAGTAGCTGATGTTGGTGGCGACGTCCCAGATGGGGAAGATCCCGCGTACTCCGCGGTCGCCGCTGACATAGGCGGCGTCGCCGACGACGGAAACCGTGTGGTGGATGGTGTGTTTGGGTGCACGAGTCCCTCCGGACTTGCGTGCAGCCGCCTTGTGGATCGCTTCCAATGCGGTGAGCTGCCCGTGGCCTTCGAGGCCCGCAAGTCCGATGATCTCGCCCTGTCGGATCTCGAAGACTTCTCTCTCGCCGCCGTCGTCCGCCTGTGTGATGGTGACGATGACGTCCCCTGAACTGGCCGGCTTGGCGTTCTGTGTGGTCAGGTGAGGCTCGGTGGCCGCGACTTTTTCGCTTTCGTGGGCTGCGATGCCCATCGCGACGACGAGAGACTCCTTCGTCGCTTCGGCTGCGGCCTGCTCGCTGATCACCTTCCCGTCGCGCATCACGTAGATACGCGAGAGGTTGTCGATCATCTCGTGCAGACGGTGCGTCGTGATGATGGCGGAGATGCCTTCCGACGTGCGCTTTCGGAGATAGGCGTAGAAGCTCGCGGTCGCCGAGGCATCGAGAGACGACGTCGGTTCATCGAGGATGACCAGCGACGGCGGTTCTGTGCTGGCGAGCATCGTGCTCGCACATTCGATCATCTGGCGCCGTGCGATCGAAAGCTCGTGGATCTTGGCCTCTTTGCGAATGCCGTGATCGGGAAACATCTCATCGAGTACCGCGCGGAGGTTCGCCCAGGCGGACCGCCGCCAGGACAACCCCCGCGCGGAGTGATCGAAGATCGCAGCCGTCTCGTCGACGCGGAGGCTCGCGCACAGCGAGAGCTCCTGGTAGACGGTGCGCACCCCGAGCTTTTCGGGGTGCGCAAGCGTCGTTCCGGCGGGCCGCTGCGTGCCGTTCACGGTCACCGTTCCCGCATCGCCCGCAATGGTGCCGTTCACGACCTTGAGGATCGTGCTCTTCCCGGCCCCGTTGTGCCCCGCGATGCCGATGAGCTCGCCCCTGCCCACGCGGAACGACGCATCGTCCACGGCTTGGGTGGAGCCGAAGCTCTTCGAGACGCCCTGAACGACCAGGGTGTCCGTTGATGACTGAACTGACATGGTGCTTTCCTTCTCCGCGCTTACTTTCGGTCGCCTAGATCACTCGGTGGGCGGAAGGGGCTCCTCGACCTTGATCGGGTCCCCGTCGAGCGCCGACTGCACGTAGGTGGCCGTCTGCTCGAGCGTGGTGGGGTTCTCGGCGATTGCGGTGTAGTCGAGCGCCTCGGCCCATGCGTCGCGGTTCTCTTCAGGGATCACGAGCAGGGGCGCGAAGATGGTCTTGTCGGGAACGTCAACTGCGTCGTTCTGGTCGTTGATGAGCATCCAGGCGAGCCACAGGGACGTCGAAGAGATGCTCGGCTGCGAAGAGATCGACATCGTCGTGTAGTCGGGGTTCTCACCGGCCACCTCAGCCCAGCCTTGCAATCCCTGGCCGGAGTTGCCCTGGATGACGAGGGGGAGCGGAGACGTTCCCGCCTGGCGGAATGCGTCGAGTGTGCCGCCGCCGTCGTTGCCCTCGGTCAGGACTCCGTCGACCTGGGGGAGCGAGGGAAGGATCTTCGCCACTTCCTGTTGGGCGGTCGACTCGGTCCACTCTCCATAGACCTCGCCGACGATGCTCATTCCGGGATTGTCTTCCAGCACGGACTGCACACCGCGGTAGATGTCGTCGTCGACGGTGTTGCCGGGCAGGCCGCGCACCATGACGAGGTTTCCTTCGCCGCCCAGCTGCTCGGCCATGAACTCGGCTTCGAGAGTTCCGTAGGTCTCGTAGTCGAATGCCACCTTGTACGCGCAATCGGCGGTGGCGAGAGAGTCGAACACGACGACGGTCACGCCCGCGGAGCAGGCCTCTTCGATGGCGCCGTTGAGCGCGGTCGGGGACGCCGCGTCGATGATGATGGCGTCGTAACCCTCGAGAACGAGAGACTGGATCTGCTGTGCCTGCTGCGGCGCAGATCCGTCCGAGTTGACGATCTTGAAGTCGCTGACATAGTCGGGGTTGGCCGAGGCGGTGGCTTCGAAGCTCGCCTCCATCTGCTTGCGCCAGATGTTGCCGTTGAAGTAGTTGCTCAGGGCGATCTTGATCGGCTGGCCGTCGCCACCGCCAGCATCCCCGCTGCCGGAGGGCTCCGAAGCGGGATCGGTGCTCGCGCAGCCGACCAGCAGCGCGGCGGAAGCCGCGGCGATCGCGCCGACGGCGAACCGACGACGCATGCTCTTGCCTAAGGAATTCGTCATTGTTTTTCTCTCCTCATTGAGTGGAACTGTGATTTCTGCTCGAGCGGAATGCTCGATGTGCGACCTCGCCGCAGGGGGTGGGCGCGGCGCTAGCGAGCACCGGCGTGACGCCGATGTGTACTGGTGGGCAGGACTCGATCGCGGGGGATCTCTCCGCGTGCTGCGAGCCGGTGGGGCGGGCGAATTGCGGCGGCGAGGAAGTCGACCTGTCGCTGGGTGCGATCGCTGAGGCGCGATGCAGACGCGCTGAAGAGAGCGCCAACAGGCGCGAATCCTCGACGGAACCGCATATCTACCTCATTGTAAGATTGTCAGACAACCGACACAGGCCACGCTATATGCCTTGCTCGAAGCAACGCAAGAAGCAGTTTGTCCGACAATCACGATGCCCCTCCGTCGATGACGAGAGCGTGGCCTGTCACGAACGAAGACGCTTCCGAAGCCAGGTAGAGGAATGCCTCGGCGATCTCGTCGGAGCGGCCTTGACGCTGCAGAGGAACTCCCGCGCGAACCGCTTCGTCCTGGGCCGATCGTCCGCCCATATGCGAGACGATCGGGTTGTTGAACGGAGTGTCGACCCAACCCGGCGCCACGCAATTCACGCGGATGCCCTCGGGACCGAGCTCCGAAGCGAGGGTTCGGGTGAAAGCGATGATCGCTCCCTTGGACGCGGAGTAGCCCGACAGACCCGCCGGAGCTTTGAAGCCACCGACCGACGCCATGTTGACGATCGCCGGAGCAGTGCCCTTTCGGAGATACGGCACGCCGTACTTAGCGGCGAGGAAGCATGACCGTGCGTTCACCGTCATGTGCAGGTCCCAGTCGGACTCGGACATGTCGGTGATCGGTGAGGATCGCTGAACGCCTGCGTTGTTGATCACCGCATCGATTCCGCCGATCGTGTCCGCCGCGAATTCGAAAAGTGCCCGCATCGCGTCGCCCTTCGATACGTCGGTGCGGACGAACCATGCCTGCCCGCCCGCGCCGGTGATGCGATCGACCGTGGCGCGTGCGCTTTCGTCGATATCGCCGATCACGACTTTCGCGCCTTCGCGAGCGAACAGTTCCGCGGTCGCGGCTCCGATGTTGGCGGCGGCGCCGGTCAGAACGACTCGGCGGCCCTGCACGCGATTCGCGCTCATCGGGTCCACTCCTCGAACAGCTCGAGCGCGGCTCGCGCGATCGTCTCGTCTTCCTCGAGAGAACCGCCGCTCGCGCCTACCGCCCCAACGATCTCGTCATCGACGATGAAGGGAAGCCCTCCTGCGAAGGTGATGAGCCCTCGCGTCGATCCGTGCGCCAGTCCGAAGAAGGGTCCGGACGGCGAGGTGGCATCGGCGAGATCGCCGGACGGTTGCCGAAGCGATGCGGCGGTATAGGCCTTCGCGGTTGCGACCTCGCCGGTGAGCAGGGGTGCCCGGTCCTGGCGACCGAAGGCGACCAGCTCACGGGCCCCGTCGAGGACGGCAACGCTCGCGGCGATGCCGATCTCCGCGGCTCTCGCCAGTGCTGCATCGAGGAGGAGGCGGGCTTCCTCGTAGCTGAGCACCCTCGCGAGGCGGGCGGTGGGCGGGATATTCGTCGTCATCGACGTCCTTTCTCGTGGGCGACAGGGGTGCTCCGAAGACGAGGTGCCCCTGCCGTTGACCATCCGCTGATCTTCGTCATACGATCGTACAGAAGTTGGAAACGCGCAATGAGCGTCTCTTCATGACCTCCCAGGTACGTCCTGTCGAACGAAGGTGTTCAACCGATGCAGAATCCCTCAGCTCCAGACAGAGCAGACGTCGTCATCGTCGGAGCAGGCCCCGCCGGAGCCGTCGCGGCGCGACGTTTCGTCGAAGCCGGCCACCGTGTCGTGTGCATCGAGCAAGGCGACTGGCCGGATTATTCGGCCTCGCACGTCGCCGACGAGTACCTCGAGCTGAGCGCGGCGAAGCAGTGGAACCCGCAGCCGGCAGTGCGCCAGGCGCCGAGCGACTACCCGATCGACACCTCGGAATCAGATGTCGAGCCGCTCATCTGGAACGGCGTGGGCGGCAGTACCGTCATGTACGCCGGAATCTGGATGCGGTTGATGCCTTCCGACTTCCGCGTGCGCACCCTCGACGGAGTCGCTGACGACTGGCCGCTCAGCTACGAGGATCTCAGCCCCTACTACGACCGGATCGAAGCGGATTTCGGTGTCTCCGGCTACCCGGGGGACACCGCGTTCCCCGACATCACGTCGTATCCGATGAAGCCTGCGCCTATCGGCCAGGGCGGCCGGATGATGGCCGAAGCGCACAACCGTCTCGGTTGGCACTGGTGGCCGGGAAGCAATGCGATCGCGACCGAGGACTATCGGAACCAGGGCGCGTGCGTTCAGCGCGGTGCGTGCATGTGGGGGTGCATCAACAAGGCGAAAGCGTCGCCCGATGTCACCCACTGGCCGGATCTGCTCAAGCAGGGAGTCCGACTGGTGACGAACGCCACCGCACAGGAGATCGAGACCGATTCGAGCGGGCTCGCCACCGCGGTGGTGTACACCGACCGTGACGGGGTGACCCGTCGGCAGGAGGCCGGACTCGTCGTCCTCGCCGCCAACGGCCTCGGCACCCCGCGGTTGCTGCAGCTCTCGACGAGCAAACGGTTCCCGAACGGTTTGGCCAATAGTTCGGGCATGGTCGGTAAGCGGCTCATGATGCACCCGTTCGCCGCGGTCGTCGGAGTCTTCGACGACGAGTTCGACCCGTGGAAGAGCGTCTGGGGTCAGCCGATCTATTCGCTCGAGTTCTACGAGACGGTCAAGAGCCGGGGATTCGTGCGCGGTGCGAAGTGGAATGTCACTCCGACCGGCGGTCCACAGTCGATGACGGCGGCGTTCCCCTGGGGTGGGAAGCCGATCTGGGGAGACCGCTTCCACGAGACGGTGAAGGACAGGCTCGGCCATTCCCTCGCCTGGGGCATCGTGGCCGAGGATCTGCCTGAAGAGCACAACCGCGTGGAACTCGACCATGGAAGCCTCGACCGCGCGGGGGTCCCCGGGGTCAAGATGATCTACCGGACGGCGCAGAACACCAAAGACCTCCTGGCCTTCAACGTCGACCGCGCAGCGGAGTCGCTGCGCGAGGCGGGCGCGAAAGAAACCATCGTCGCGCCGATGATCCGCGAGACCGGTTGGCACATCCTCGGCACAGCGACCATGGGGGACGACCCGGGGTCGTCTGTCGTCGATCAGTGGGGGCGCGCGCACGACGTCCCGAACCTGCTGATCGTCGACGGCAGCACCTGGCCGACCTCGTCCGGGATGAACCCGACTCCGACCATCGCAGCGTTCTCGCTGCGGGCGGTTGAACACGCCGTCCAGAACAGCGGCTCGCAGGCGGTTGCATCGTGAGCGGGCTGGACACCAGTGAACGCACGAGGCTCGCAGTCGTCGCGGATCTCCTCATCCCGCGCTCCGATGGGATGCCGAGCGGCTCCGACGCCGACGCGCATGGCGAATACATCGATCGCGTCTTCGGCGTGCGCCCCGATCTGATCGAGGCCGTCCGGACCGGGCTCACCGAGATCGTCGACCCTGTTCCGGCCACCTTCGCCGAACTGCAGGAACGAGGTCTCCCCGGACTGCGTTCCCTCGCCGATGCTGTGACCGCGGCCTACTTCCTCAACCCCGAGGTCGCCGCACTCGTCGGTTACCGGAAGCGTTCGGTCATCCCCATCCGTTTCGATGGCGACCTCGAATCGCTCGTCGCACCGGTCACGCAGCGGGGAGCGATCTACCGTCCGACGCCATCGCCGCACGCCACCGCGCCGACCCCGTGATCGCCGTGGGATCCGAACCCGAAACGTATCGACCCGCCGCATCCGCGGCTCATGGAAGGAAGACATCGGTGTCTGAGATGACAACCGCGCCAGCGATGACTGGGGTGCGCTGAAATGGCGTTCGACCATCGTGCCGGCGCGGCCGCCGCCAACCCGTACGCCCCACTCATGGGACGGACCTTCGTCACGCTCGAAGAGACGGGCCCCATCACCGTCCTCGACGCGAAACGCGCAGCGACTGTCGACGCGTGGGTTCGGCGCCTGATTCCCGGCGACGCGACGTGGCCCTCCGCAGGGGACGTGGACACCGTTGCGTACATCGACGCCGTCGTCCGGAAAGCGCCGACGTTGCGCCCCGTCCTCCTCGGCGGAATCGACGCGGTCGACCGCGCGGCGCACAGCCGCGGTTCGGAGTTCAGTGCGCTCGCCCACGACGAGCAGACCGCCATCCTGCGTGAGATCGAAGGCGGAGGCGCCCCGGAAGCGTTCTCGATGGTCCTCGAACTCGCCTATGAGGCCTACTACCGTGCCCCCGCGGTACAGCAGGTCGTCAAAGCCCGCACGGGCTTCGACGTCACCAACACGGTCGTCGGGAAGCCGATGAAGCCGTTCCCCGTCGACCGCCTCGAGACGATCAGCACACGCCCCGACCGCTTCAGGAGTGTTTCCGCATGACCGATACCCAGACGGACACCGTAGACGTCCTCGTCATCGGCGCGGGAGCTGCCGGTGCGGCGGTCGTGTGGAGCCTCGCCCGGCGAGGCCTCAACGTCCTCTGCCTCGAGCAGGGCGACTGGATCCCGCAGGAGGAGATTCCGAAGAACCACGCGGACTGGGAAGTGCGCGGACGGCACTATTGGAATCCGAGTCCCGGCAAACGTCGCGGTCCTGCCGATTACCCCGTCACCAACCTCGGCGAGAACCCGGTCGACGTCTACATGTACTCGGCCGTCGGCGGCAGCGCGGTCGGATACGGCGGACATTTCTGGCGCTTCCAGCCCTCCGACTTCAAGGCCAAGACCATCGACGACTTCGGTGTCGACTGGCCGATCGAGTACGAGGATCTGATCCCGTACTACGAGCTCAACGAGAAGATGATCGGCATGTCGGGAGCGAGCGGCGACCCCGTCACGCCGGGGAGACCTACCGTGCCGCTGCCTCCCATGCCGATCGGACGTCAGGGCGACCGGTGGATCGACGGCTTCGACAAGCTCGGATGGTACTGGTGGGCACAGGCCCAAGCGCTGCTGTCCGAGGACTACAAGGGTCGGCCAGCATGCGTGAACCGGGGCTTCTGCGCCTTCGGCTGCCCGAGCGGTGCCTTGGCTCTACCCTCGAACACCTACTGGCCTGAGGCGCTCGCCGCGGGAGCGCGTCTTCGTACCAAGGCCAGGGTGCGTGAGGTCACCGTCAATGAGAAGGGCGAAGCGACCGGCGCTCTCTACTACGACGAGTCCGGTCTGCTGCGCGAGGTGAAGGCCTCGGTCGTCGTCATCAGCGGCAACGGCGTCGGCACCCCTCGTCTTCTTCTCATGTCGAAATCAAACCGGTTCCCCGGCGGGCTCGCCAACAGCAGCGGCCAGGTCGGAAAGAACTTCATGCCACACGTCCAGACCATGGTCATCGGACACTTCGACGAGCCGACGGACGCGGACCACGGCGCATGGGGAGGCACGGTCTCGTCTCGCCACTTCTATGAGACCAACCGCGACAACGATTACGTCCGCGGCTTCACGATGGTCGCGATGCGCGGGTACTCGCCGCTCAACACGGCGCTCGCCACCGCACCGTGGGGAGACGGGCATCACGACGCGCTCGAACATCACCTCAACCACGAGGCGACGGTCTGGGTTTGCGGCGACGATGCGCCCGAGGAACACAACAGGATCGAGCTCGACGAGGTCAACGTCGACGACTTCGGGCTGCCCGGTGTCAACACCTATTACACGTTGAGCGAGAACTCGAAGCGTCTCGGTGCCGACGGCGTGCGGCGAGCGACGGAGCTGAACTATGCCGCCGGCGCCGACTCGGTGCGCACGACCGGCTTCGACTCCATTCTCGGATGGCATCTCCTCGGCACCGCGAGGATGGGCGCCGATCCTGGCAACTCGGTGGTGAACGCAGACAACCGTGCCCACGACGTGCCCAACCTGTACATCGTCGACGGCTCGAGCTTCTCGACCGGTGGCGCCGTCAACCCGACCCACACGATCCAGGCCCTCGCACTCCGCGCCGCCGACAAGATCTGGGAGGCCCGTCGTGGCTGAACAGGACGAACTCGGCGACGTTGTCTACGAGATCACGATTGTGAAGTACGGGACGCGGAGCACGACGCGAAGCGACGTGTACCTCAACTACGGCCTCTACCACGAGGATGACGGTCCCATCGGGATGGATTACTTCTTCTGGGTGGTCAAGGGCCCGAACGAGACGTTCCTCGTCGACACCGGATTCTCCCGTCATGGCGGCGAAACCCGCGGACGCGACATCCTGATCGATCCGGCTGAGGCGTTCCGTCTCGCCGGTGTCGAGCCGGGCAGCGCGCCCCGGATCATCGTCACGCACGGTCATTACGACCACATCGGCAACCTCGAACTCTTCCCCGATGCCGAGATCACCATGTCTCGCAAGGAATTCGACTTCTGGACGGGGCCGCACGCCGACAAGCCGCTCTTCGCCCATTCGGTCGAGGACACGGAACTCGCGTATCTCCGCGAGGCTGAGAAGCGCGGCAAGATCACCTTCCTCGAAGGTGAGGTGACGGTCGCGCCCGGCATTCGGGTTCGCGAGATCGGCGGGCACACCCCTGGCCAGTGCATCGTGTTCGTGGAGACAGGGGAGGGCACCGTGCTCCTCGCATCCGATGCCGTGCACTACTACGAGGAATACGAGCGAGATCTGCTCTTCACCTCGGTGGCCGATCTCGTTGAGATGTACGACAGTTTCGCGCTGATCCGCGAGTTGCAGGATTCCGGCGCCGTCGCTCATGTCGTTTCAGGACACGATCCGTCGACACTCGACCGGTTCACACCGGTCGACGGTCCGCTCGGCACCCTCGCGGCATCAATCGGCGGGGCGTCCGCGGCAGAGACAGGAGACAAGAAGTGAGCGAAATGGGTAGAGGACGCTTCGACGGCGCCGTCGCTGTCGTGACAGGCGCCGGGAACGGCCTCGGCCGGGCATCAGCTCAGCGCCTCTCGAGTGAGGGTGCGTCTGTCGTCGTCGTCGATGTCAACGCCGAAGCGGCCGACGAGGTCGCGCAGGGGTTACCCGGTCGTTCGGTCGTGGTGCATGCCGACATCTCGACTGAAGAGGGGGTGCAGTCGTACATCGACGCGGCGATCGCCGAATTCGGTCGGATCGACCTGCACCATCTGAATGCGGGCATCTTCGGCAGCTTCGATGCGCTTCCCGATTTGTCCGTGGACGATTTCGAGCGCGTCATGTCCGTCAACGTGCGCGGGCAGTTCCTCGGCCTGCGTGCCGCCTTCCGTCGATTCCGGGAGCAGGAGAGCCGCGGCACGATCGTGGTCACCGCCTCGATCGCGAGCCTGACAGGAAGCGCGGATCTACTTCCCTACGTCACCTCGAAGCATGCGGTCGTCGGCCTGATCCACAGTGCCGCCATGTACGGCGGGCCGCTCGGGATCCGTGTCAACGGAGTCGCCCCGGGAATCGTGCCGACCGATCTCTTCGCTGCGGCCGCAACCACATCGGGTGGGAAGAACGACATGGAGCAGCGAGCGACGACGACCCCGCTGCGCAGGGCAGGAGCCCCTGAGGAGATCGCCGCGGTCGCCGCGTTCCTCCTCTCCGACGACTCGTCGTACATCACAGGTCAGGTCGTGTCCGCCGACGGCGGCGCGACCATCGTCAACACCGTCCGCCCGTCGGGCGGCGCAGGTGCATGGAATCCCGAGCGCGTCGATCAGGCGTTGTACGGCGAACAATGGAAGGGAACGTCACTATGACGGAACCGTCGGTCGGATTCATCGGCCTCGGCAATATGGGCGGGCGCATGACGCGCTGCATCACCGCGAAAGGTATCGAGGTCGTCGGTTTCGACGCCCACGCCCCGAACATCGAAGGCGCCGGTGCGGTAGCCGGCGAGTCGGCAGGAGACGTCGCCGACCGTGCCGACGTGGTCTTCCTCTCGCTGCCCGACAGCCGTGTGGTCGAAGCCGTCGTGCTGGGGGATGACGGCGTGCTCGCCCACGCCCGAAGCGGTCAGATCATCGTCGACCTGAGCACCGCGGCGCCCGAATCGACGCGCAGGATCTCTGCCGCTCTCGCTCAGAAGGGCGCCTTCTATCTCGACGCGGGAATCTCCGGTGGAGCTGCGGCTGCGGAGAAAGGCGCCCTGACTCTCATGGTCGGCGGCGACGAAGGAGCGCTCGATCGAGTCCGGAATGCAATGGCGCACTTCGCGTCGAACGTGTTCTACATGGGGGAGTCGGGCTCAGGTCACACGACCAAGCTGCTGAACAATTTCCTGAACGCTGTCGCGCTCTCGGCCACGTCTGAAGTGATGGTCGCCGGACGTCGCGCGGGTCTCGACATGGATGCCCTCCTCGGCGTGCTGAACACCAGCTCCGGCGTCAACTTCGCGACGCTCAACCGTTTCCCCAAGATCGTGCACGGCGACTATCTGAAGGGCGGGCTCACCAATTCGCTCATGATGAAGGACGTCCTGCTCTACACCGAACTCGTCGCAGGCCTCGGCATCGCGGGAGTCCACGCGTCAGGACCACTGGCGAGCTTCGGTGCCGCGATCGCAACCGGACGTGCCGGCGAGATCAGCAACACGGTCGTCGACGTCCTCGGCGACCTCTCCGGCGGCGTCCGCGTGAGCGATTCCACCGCAAGCGATGAAGGAGATCAGCGATGAGGCTCGTCCGCGCGGCCGAAAGGTCGGGAACGGCAGGAAAGACGGGCTCGCAGTTCACCGGCCAGGTCTTCAACTTCCTCACAATGCCCGCAACCGACGGCGTGACCATCAATACCGTCACTTTCAACCCCGGCGCCCGCACGTTCTGGCACAGCCACACGGACGGGCAGATCCTCGAGATCCTCGGCGGTCGCGGACTCGTTCAGTCCGAGGGGCAGCCAGCCATCTCCGTGGGAGCGGGCGACACGATCTGGGTACCGCCTGGTGAACGTCACTGGCATGGTGCCGCTCCCGACTCCTTCATGATCCACACCGCGATCTCTCTGGGCCCCACCAACTGGGACGACGAGGTCGCAGAGAGCGACTACGCCGTCCGCTCCGACGAAACGGAAAACCAATGACCCGCGACACCTCTCCCGCCGAAACCTACGAGGCCGGGCTCGAAATGCGACGCCGAGTGCTGGGAGCGGAGCACGTCAACCGCAGCCTCGGTCAGGTGTCCGATTTCGCGAAGCCGATTCAGGAGCTCGTGACGCAGTACTGCTGGGGTGAGGTCTGGACCCGTGAGGGGCTGCCGCCCAAGACGCGGAGTCTGCTGAATCTGGTCATGCTCACCGCGCTCAATCGCTCGCACGAACTCGCCGTTCACGTGCGTGGCGCCATCACGAACGGCGTCACGGAAGAGGAGATCCAAGAGGCGCTCCTGCAGACCGCGATCTATGTCGGAGTTCCTGCAGCACTCGAGTCCTTCCGGGTCGCCGAGAAGGTGCTCAATGAGTTGAAGGCCGCGGCCGACGATGCCTGAGGCGACTGCCGGCCCCGTCGTCGCCTTCATCGGTCTCGGCAACATGGGCACCCCCATGGTGACGCGCCTCGTCGCTGCCGGCTACGAGGTCCGCGGTTTCGACGTGTCGCCCGACGCCGTAGCACGACTGCAGAACATCGGCGCCACAGCATGCGGCACAGCGTCCGAGGCAGCCAATGCGGCCTCGATCGTCATTCTGATGCTGCCGAACTCGGCGATCGTCGCGTCCGTCGTCGCGGAGATGACCGACTCGCACAGCGTGGCCGAGGGGGACGTGATCGTCGACATGAGCTCATCCGAACCCGTTGCGACGCAGGCGCTGGCGCAATCGCTCCAAGCGTCCGGTGTCGCACTGGTCGATGCCCCGGTCTCCGGGGGAGTCAAAGGGGCCGAAAAGGGTTCTCTGACGATCATGGTCGGAGGCGGAGAATCGGAGATCGCCCGCGTTCTTCCCGTGATCTCCGAACTCGGTCGTCCCGTCCGGTGCGGCGCGGTCGGTTCCGGGCATGCGATCAAAGCCCTGAACAACTCCCTCTCGGCGACGCACCTTCTGGCGACATCCGAGGCGCTCGAAGCCGGTGTCGCTTTCGGACTCGACCCGGCTGTCATGCTGTCGGTGTTCAACTCATCGAGCGGGCGGAGCGGTTCGACCGAGAACAAGTGGCCCAATTTCGTCCTCCCCGGCACGTACGACTCGGGCTTCGGGCTTGCGCTCATGTTGAAGGACATGAAGATCGCCTTGGGTCTGTCCGAATCGACCAACGCTCCTCACGATCTCAGTTCTCGAGCGGTGGAACTGTGGTCGGCGGCGGCAGCGGAATTGCCGGCCAAAGCTGACCACACCGAGATCGCACGCTGGGTCGCCGGGGCTCCTGTGGACGGGAGTCGCGACACTACGGCGGCGCCTCGTCCATGGAAGGGGGTTGAGGTCGGTGGTGAAACACAGTAGGTCTTATAGGCCGACCGCGAATCGTCCGGGGCGGGCAAGAGGGGGAAGTGATGACAACGTCCAACTCGCTGTCTGATTCGTGGGCTGCGGAGCCGCTCGGCAGAGTCGCCGCCCCGCTACGGGAACAGGTGACCGCGTCGCTGCGTCAGGCCATCCTCGACTTCACCCTCCAGCCCGGGCAGCGCCTCGTCGAGCGTGAGCTCATCGAGCGGCTCGCCGTGTCGAGGACGACGATTCGTGAGGCCATTCGCGAACTCTCCGCCGAGGGCCTCGTGACCGTCGTTCCCCAGAAGGGGGCGATTGTGACTGCGCCGTCGCTCGACGACGCCACAGACCTGTATGAGGTTCGTGCGTCACTCGAGTCCCTCGTGGTGCAACGCTTCGTCGAACGGGCAACGGACGAACAGGTCGAGCGCCTCGGTCAGGCCGTCGACTACCTCGAGTCGGTCACCACGGCGACGACGTCGATCCGAGAGGTACTTCGAGCGAAGGACCGCTTCTACGTCGTGCTCATCGAAGGTGCTCGGAGCGCTGCTCTTCAGCAACTGTTGGAAAGCATCCAGGCTCGCGTGCAGGTCCTGCGCGCGACATCGATGTCTGAGCGGGGCCGTCCCCTCGAGGTGGTCAGGGAGTTGCGGGGAATCGTCGAAGCCGTCGCGCGCCGCGACATCGAGCGAGCTTCGGCACTGTGCGCCGCCCACATCAGGGCCGCTTCCGTGACCGCATTGGCTCATCTGCGCGCCGAGCAGCAGGGCTGACTTAGGGCGAATGACCGCCGCGACTCGGGCTACCCGCCCGGGTTCCTTCGTTGCGCCATCCGGCGCAGCACACTTCTTCTGCGATTGGACTGGACATGGACTACACGAACGAGCAGCGACGCATCCGCGACGAATTCATCGAGGTCAGGGGCACATGGGGGCCCGCCTGGGAGGGGATTCTGCAGCTCGATCCCGCTTTCCTCGAGGCTTACCTTCATTTTTCGGCGGTGCCGTGGCGGAAGAACCACCTCGACGCTAAGACGAAGGAGTTCATCTACATCGCTGTCGATGCAGCGGCGACGCATCTCTACGAACCGGGGATCCGGCAGCACGTGAAGGCAGCACTCGGCCACGGTGCATCGCCCGGAGAAATCATGGAGGTGATCGAACTCACCTCGACGCTCGGCATTCACGCCATGAATGTCGGAGTGCCCATCCTCGCGGAAGTACTCGAAGAGCGCGGGGAGCCCGTCGGGTCCGAGCTCACCGAGGAGCAGGAGCGACTGAAGCGGGACTTCGTCGAGAAGCGTGGTTTCTGGAATGAGGTGTGGGAGAACACGCTCGTGCTCGATCCGGAGATCTTCGCGGCTTACACCGAGTTCTCGTCCGTCCCATTCCGTACGGGAACCCTTGATCGGAAAACGAAGACGCTCGTCTACATCGCGTTCGATTCGGCGGCGACACATCTCTACTCGCCTGGAACGCGCATGCATATGCGCAACGCGCTCGATGCGGGGGCGACGAAAGAGGAGATCCTCGAAGTTCTGGAGATCGTGAGCGTGATCGGCATCCACGCGGCGACCGTGGCCGTGCCGATCCTCCTCGACGAGATGGAGCAGCAGGGGAACGAGTCGCAGAGCCGATAGTTCGATCATCGAAGCGGCGCTTTCTCGCATGTCGGGCATTGCGCCGAGCAGTGCCAGGCGCCGTCTGGGACACTGGAGCGGATGAGTGATCGACGTCCCGGCATCTCTTGGGCTCCTGCCATACTTCTCGGCCGCGCCGTCCGCGTCGCGGCCCGGCTCCGCAAGCGCGGGGGAGGATCAGCAGTCCCGGGGCTCGTCGTCAACCGAGTCGCCCCCCGGTTCCTCGGCTCGATGCTCTCTTCGTTTCCCGACGGCCTCGTCGTCGTCTCGGGATCTGCCGGCAAATCGACTACGACCAAAATGCTCGTGACCATCCTCGAGGCGCATGGCAAAAGGGTGTTCACGAACCCCTCCACCGCGAACATCAGTCAGGGGCTTACATCGGCCCTTCTCGAACGCGCCGATCTCACAGGACGCGTCGATGCGGATATCGCGGTTCTCGAGATGGACGAGGGCCATGGAGCTCTCCTCGGCCCGCAGTTCGAAGCCCGCAGTGTCCTTCTGACCAATGTGATGACCGATCAGATCGACCGGTTCCACGACTCCGAGAAGGTGCTCGGCATGCTCCGGCGGATCGCCGAGCGGGCGGGCGAATCGCTGATTCTGAACGGCGACGACGCGCTCGTCGCGAAACTCGCGCCCACCGGGGACGACGGGCCTCGTGCGGAATACTTCGGCGTCACCGATGAGGTACTCGCGCTTCTCCCGAAAGGTCTCGGCTACGCAGAGACGATGTCGGCGCGCCACGACGGCGGCACCATGGTGACCGCGCTGTCCGGCAGGACCGCGTCCATCGCCTTCGACGGTGCCGTCCACGAGGTGACGCTGCCCGCGCGGGGAGTGCACTACGCCGTCGACGCAGCAGGGGCTCTCGCCTCGGCCAAGGATCTTCTCGGCCCCGAGTTCGAGCCCGCTACAGCGGTCGCTGCGGTATCGGCGATGCCCGCCGTGTTCGGACGAGGTGAAGTCGTCACTGTTCGAGGTAAGAGAATCGAATTCGTCCTCGTGCAGAACCCGACGAGCTTCCAGCTGAACGTCGACGAGCTCGAGCCAGGTCTCGACCAGGTCCTCGTCGCGATGGGATCCGATGTGCGAGACCCGTCTTACTTCTGGCCGGTCGACGCGACCCGAATCGGACGGGCTCGCATCGTCGCCGGGTCGAAGGCTGACGACATAGCCCTTCAGCTCAGCTATCAAGGAATCGAGGTGGACGAGATCATCGAAGATCTTCCCACCGCGCTCGACCGATTCCTGGCGCTGCCAGAACCCGAGAGGGGAGTCAAGACGATCGTCTTCACCGCCGATTCGATGCGACGCACCCGCGCACACCTGGGGCTCAGCCGATGACCTACCGAATCCTCCAACTTTTCCCCGAGCTCACCGATGTGAACGGCGACGCCCAGAACGCACTCGTGCTCACCCGGCGACTGCAGTGGGCGGGGCACGAGACCGAGCAGGTGACACTCGCCGAGGGGGAAGACGCCCCCGACTTCACCCCGACCGTCGTCGTCCTCGGGTCCGGAGTCGATTCGGCACTGTCGCGGACTCGGGACGCTCTGACACACATCCGGTCGTCGCTCGAGGAATGGATCAGTTCGAAGGTTCCGCTGCTCGCGGTCGGAACAGGAATGGAATTGCTGGGGCGCTCCATTCCGCTCGCAGAACCGTTCGACGGTCTCGGAATTCTTCCCGGAGAGGCGACGCGTCTTCCGAAGCGCGTCACGGCTGATCTCGTCATCGAGACCCCCTCCGGCCAGCTCGTCGGCTACGAGAATCATGCCCGCGGTTTCGCACTGGCGTCTCCGGCCGAAGCGCTGGGCCGAGTGCTCGCGGGGACCGGCAACGGGCGAGGCACCGAAGGCGTGCGATGGGAATCGGTGTACGGCACCCATCTGCACGGGCCGGTGCTCGCGCGAAACCCCGCCTTCGCCGATGCGATCCTCGCCTCGGCCGGTATCGAGCAGACCGCAAGCAGTACGGCGACGAGGGTCGACGCCATCGCCGCCCGGCTCGCGCAGCGTGCCATCCGCGCCGCGGTATGACCCCTCGGCTCACACAATGTTCACACCAGCGCGAATCTTCCGGGTAACCGCGATCGCCGAGGCGGTGACCTGGGCGCTACTGATAGCGGGGATGCTGCAGAAGTACGTCCTCGACGCGGGGGATTGGGGCGTTTCCATCGCGGGCGGTGTGCACGGTTTCGTGTTCCTCGCCTACCTCGCTGTCGGCCTGGTGGTCTCGATCAATCAGCGTCTTTCCGCCGGCACGACTCTGCTGATCCTGGTGAGCGCGATCATCCCGTTCGCCACGATCCCCGTTGAAGTCCGGTTGGTCGGATCGGGGCGACTGGACGGGCAGTGGCGAACCGAAGCGACCGCCGATCCACGCGACTCGCGGCCGCTCGATCGTCTCGTGCGCTGGTGGATCGCCCGCCCGAAGGCTTTCGCCGCCGTTCTCGTCGTTCTCATCGTCGCGGTCTTCGCGATCCTTCTGATCGTCGGGCCGCCAGGCGGACGCAACGGTTGAGCGCCGCTCGCGGAACAGCCGGATGATGCTCTCAGCGGCCGACGGCAATATGGGCGGATGAGAGAACTCGTCCGCCCCCGTCGGGGCAAGATCATCGCCGGCGTCTGCGCAGCATTGGCGAACCGTTTCGGCCTGTCGCCGCTTCTCATTCGCATTCTGACGGTCGCGTCGCTGCTTCTTCCGGGACCGCAGATCCTCGCCTACATCGTGCTGTGGATCGTCATTCCCAAAGAGGGCGACACCGTGGTCGTCGGTAGGTCGCGGCGTTAGTTCGCCGCCTTCGGGGTCGCGTCCTCGCCCGCGTGATCCTCGACGTCGGGAGCGCTGCGGGCGATGTCCGCGATCTCCTCTTCGGGTCGAGGAGCGACCGTCTCGTCTTCCTCTAATTCGGGCACGCCCTCGTAGGCGGTTGAGGATCGGTCGTCGATATCCATCTGCGTCGCTTTCCGTTGGTTCAGCGGGTTCTCGGGCTGCTTTTGGAGCGTCGCCGCCAGCGCCGCGACACGCGGGGAGGTGATCACCTCTTCGAGGAGGATCGCGTGCCCGTCCGGATCGGACAGCGGGATACGCCAGTTCGGGTACTCGTTCTCGGTACCGGGCTGATTCTGGGTGCGTCGATCGCCGATGGCGTCGGTGAGCGCGACGCCGAGGAGCCGAGACGGTGACAGCGTGAGGTATCGGTGCAATGCGGCGACCGTGTCCTCCACCGACGCGTCAGCGGTCAGAAGATCACGACTGCGGAGTTCATCGAGCCAGCTCTCGCGCTCGCTTTCGGCGGCAGCCTTCTCTTCGTCGACCGGTCGGGTCAGCAAGCCGAGCTCGTTTCGCAAGTCGACGTGCCCGCCCTCGAGGTATGACGCATTGGGCGGAAGGTCGTGGGTGGTGGTCGAAGCGAGGCAGAGTTCGCGCCACTTCTCAGCGGGCAGCGGAGCGCCGTCCTCGTCGCGTTCGAACCAGAGAATCGAGGTTCCGAGGATCCCGCGTTCGAGCAGGTAGGCACGAGCCGAGTCCTCGACGACGCCGAGATCTTCACCGACGACCACGGCGCCCGCGCGGGACGCCTCGAGGGCGAGCACTCCGATCATCGCTTCGTGGTCGTAGCGGACGTAGGTCCCCTCCGCGGGCGAGCGGCCCTCGGGCACCCACCACAGCCGGAACAGGCCGATGATGTGGTCGATGCGAACGCCGCCGGCATGACGGAGAACGTTGCGGATGAGATCGCGGAACGGCGCATAACCGAGCTCGGCGAGGCGGTCAGGGCGCCAAGGCGGCTGTTGCCAGTCCTGACCGATCTGGTTGAACGCATCCGGTGGCGCGCCTACCCGGATCCCGGACGCGTACGCATCGCCGAGCCGCCACGCGTCGGCCCCGCCGGGGTGGACGCCGACGGCCAGGTCATGCATGATGCCGATCGGCATTCCCGCGACAGTCGCTTTGCCTTGGGCATTCTGCAGCTGTTCGTCGAGCAGCCACTGAAGCCACATCTGGAAGTCGATCTCTTCGCTGTTCCGTTCGGCGAACTCGGCAACGGCAGGCGAGTCCGGCTTCGCCAATTCGTCAGCCCACTCGCGTGCGTCGTTGCCGTTCTCGATCGCGAGCGCCGACCAGGTCGCGAACTGGTGCAGTGCGTCGCCGTGCCGTTCCCGGTATGCGCGATAGTCGATTTCGCGGCCCGGGCGGCGCGGCAAGCGGTGCAGCGCACGGAGCGCCTCGCGTTTCGCGCTCCAGCTCCGGTCGCGGTCGATTGCGTCGACATCGGCGAGCTCAGCGCGCACGGCAGCTGCGATCGCGTCGACCTCCGCGCGCTGGTGCGTGGGAGCCGTCGCGTACTCGGGGACATCCTCGACCCGCAGATAGATCGGGTTGAAGAAGCGCCGCGAGGAGGGCAGATACGGGGAGGGATTGAGTGGCGCGACGGGTTCGGCGGCATGCAGTGGGTTGACGAGGAGGTATCCGGCGCCGAGATCCGCCGTCGACCATACGGCCAGGTCGGTCAGGTCGCCCAGGTCGCCCACGCCCCATGACTGCTGCGACCGGACGCTGTACAGCTGCGCTGCGAACCCCCACGTCTGCGCGTCGGCGATAGCGGCGGGGAGACCGAGGAATCGAGGCGTCACGATGACAGTCGAGGTGGTCGTGCCAGCGGCGGTTCGCGCTTCGAGGTGGTGGTAGCCGAGTGGAAGGTCGCCCGGCAGTGTCAGGGGAACGGCGACCAGCTCGCGATCGTCGACGATGCGCCGTTCAGTGTCGCCGCCACGATTGCTGATGCTGAGTTCGAGGACTCGGCCCGTCTCGAGCGTGAGGGTCGCGGTGACCATGTCGTCGGCGGCGATGTGCGCCGATACCGTGCCGGAGTCACCCTCGATCGTCACCACGCAGTGCGGAAGTGTCCGTCGCCACGGCTCGAGCTCCCGTTCTGCGAGCGCTTCGGCAGGGTTCGAGGGGTCGACGCCCATGGCGATCAAGACGTCGCGGATCGCCTCTTCAGAAGCCGGGACCTCCTCGTCCCGCCAATTCTCGAATGACGTCGAGACGCCGTATGCACGAGCCAGGTCGTTGAGGGAGGTAGATGCCGAAGTCACTCGACGATGTTCTCGGATGGGCCTGGAAGTGCACCCTGTACATCGCCCACCCGGATAGCCTCGGATCATGAGCGATGACGTCACCTCCGGGGTCGAAAGTGAGCGCAAATACGACGTTCCCGACGCCGCGGCATCGCCGCAGCTCTCGAGGCTCGGGTTCGATCTGCGCTCGGACCGTTTCACTCTGACGGCCGTCTACTACGACACCGCCGACGACACCTTCTTTCGCAACCGCATGACATTGCGGCGGCGCGAGGGCGGGCATGACGCAGGCTGGCATCTGAAGACGCCAGGCCAGACGGATCGGGTCGAGCATCAGACTGCGCTTTCCGACGATCTGCCGGATTCGCTTCGGGCGGTCGCAGCCGACGCTCTCGGTGACCACCCCATCGTGGCGATAGCGCGTCTCGTCACCGACCGCACCACGACGACGATCGTCGATGGGGCCGGTGGAGAGATCGCGGAGGTCGCGGAGGACAGAGTCATGGCGACCGACCTGCGAAGCGGTGAGCAGCGGCAGTGGCGCGAGTGGGAGGCAGAGCTTCTTCCGGCCGCACCCGCCGACGCCGGGTCGCGCCGCGACCTTCTCGACCGACTGGAACGCGCGCTGATCGCGTCGGGCGCGGTCCCGTCGAGCTCGGTCTCGAAGCTCGCACGGGCCACCGGTCGCGCGCCGCTTCCTCGCGATTAGAAGGCGCGCCTGCGTCCGCGCGAACTATCCAGCGGCAGCGGGCGTTCCAAGGGCGGCCAGGATCTCTCGGGTGAGGGTTGTGGGGGAGCGCTCGGGAATCCAATGATTCTCGTCGAGTTCCACGAAGGCGTACGGGGCAGCGACGTAGCGTTCAGTGAGCTCGGCCGCGCGGCGGCCGAGGGCCTGGTCGCGGTTGCCCCAGACGTAGCGCGTCGGCACGTGCACCAGCCCGTCGCCTCCCGGCCGGCCGCCACCGGGCAACAGGAGCGCCCGATACCAGTTCAGTGCTGCCGTCAAAGCGCCAGGACCGCTCATGGTGGCGGTGTAGGCGTCGGCCTGCCGGGCGGGAAGCCCACTGCTGCGCAGCAGGCGGCCGAGGCGTGGACCGATGAGACATTCGGGTACACCCGGCAGCTGGAAGAGCGCGATGTATGACGACCTCAGCGCCTGCGCGGAACCGAGAAGAGAGCGTCGAAACGCCGTCGGGTGCGGAGTCGACACGACCACGAGGCGCTCGACCCGCTGAGGTGCCGCCATCGCGAGCCACCACGCCACGAAACCTCCCCAGTCGTGACCCACGACCGTCGCGGACGGCGCACCCGCGGCGTCGAGCAGTGCGACAGCGTCCCGCACGAGTTCACGCAGACGGTACGCCGACCTGCCGCGGGGACGTGCGCCGGGGGAGTAGCCGCGCTGATCAGGGACGAGAGTCCGGTACCCGGCATCGCCGAGCGCAGGAGTGATCGCCGCCCAGGAGCTCCTATCAGCGGGAAAACCATGCAGAAGCAGCACGACGTGGCCGTCGAGCGGACCGCTGTCGTCGACCTCGAACGTCAGCCCGTCGCGACTGAACTGGTGGATGCGTTCCATCGGAACTCCGATCGCGAGGGTCAGCTGAGGATGTCTTTGCGGCTGAACCGCAGCGCCGCGAGGCCACCGAAGACGACGACATAGCCGAGCTGAAGCAGCGCGTTGTCGGCGTACGAGTCCCAGGCGATCGGCTGCCTCAACAGGTCGACGAAGCCGAGCCAGTGGTGGCTGAACAGCCACGGGTGCAACCAGCCGAGTTGCGGGATCTGATCGAGGATCTGAGCGGCCGCGGCGAGAACGATCGTGGCCGCCATCGCACCGACCGGCACAACGGTCAGGGTTGAGATGAAAAGACCGATCGCGCTCAAACCGAGCAGAGAAAGCGTCACATACCCCGCCATGAGCAGAGCACGAAGTGCATATTCGCCGACGCCGATCGTGTCACCCGAGAGCAGGGTGACCGGGCCGACGGGAAACAGTGCCGCACCGATGAGGGCGCCTGCAATGACGATGGTCAGCGTCGCGGCGACACAGAACAGTGCCGCTCCGACGAACTTGACGAGCAGCAGGCGCAGCCTTCCGGCAGGGGCGACGAGAAGATAGCGCAGGGTGCCGAGACCGGCCTCGCCGGCGATCGTGTCACCCGCGACGACACCGACCGTGAGTGGCAGAAACAGCGGTATCGACACGACCAGACCGGTCAGCGAGACGAAAAGTCCGTTCTCGGTGATGCTGCTGATGAACGCGGGCCCACCGCCGCCGCTCGACGAACTGAGTCGCAACGCGACAGCGATGAGAATGGGCACGAATGCGAGGGCGACGAGCATCGCCACTGTTCGTCGTCGTGCGAACAGGACAGTGAGCTCGGAGACGAGCAGAGCAAGCAGGTTTCCGCGCCGGTCCTCCGCTGAAGACGCGTCCGCGCTGACGGAAGACCCACTTCTCCAGTTATCACTGGGCGACATCGAAACCCTCACCGGTGAGCGCGACGAATCGCTCTTCGAGGCTCACCCCGGCGACGACGATGCCGCGAACCCGCACCCCGGCGCGGACCAGCTCGGCGGTGATCGACTCGGCGCGCAGCCCCGCCGGCAGTTCGCCGAGGAGCCTCGCCGTTCCGTCTGTCATCGACGCCGGATCGTCGCTCGGTGTCGAGGGATCGACGACGACGCCGAGCTGATCCAGCACGCGCCGCGCGTCGACCGGGTCGGGGGTGAGGAGGTCAAGGCGTTGCGCCCCGCTGGCGCGGAGGTCGTCGAGGCGGCCCTGTTCGACGAGGCGGCCCGCGCTCATCACGGCGACGTGTGTACACATCTGCTCGATCTCGGCCAGGAGATGGCTCGATACGAAGACGGTCGTTCCCTCGTCGGCGAGGGAACGGATCAGGGTCCGCACCTCGCGGGTGCCTTGCGGATCGAGCCCGTTGCTCGGCTCGTCGAGGATGAGGAGTTCACGGGGCTGCAGAAGGGCGTTGGCGATGCCGAGCCGCTGCTTCATGCCGAGCGAGTAGGCGTGCGCCTTCTTGGCCGCGGCGGAAGACAGCCCTACCCGGTCGAGCGCCGACGCGACCCTGCGCCGTCTGGTCGAAGTGCGAGCGCGCGGATCGGCCGAGTCGAGGCGATGCAGATTGGCACGACCGGAAAGAAACGGGTAGAAGGCAGGACCTTCGACGAGTGCGCCGACCCCCGGCAGAACGCTTGCATTCGCCCGGGGGATCGGCTGGTCGAGCATTCTCACGGAGCCACTGGTGGCGGAAATCAGACCGAGCAGCATGCGGATCGTCGTGGTCTTGCCCGACCCGTTGGGACCGAGAAAGCCGAAAACCGAGCCGCGAGGGACCGACAGGTCTAGGCGATCGACCGCAGTCTGGGCGCCGAAGGTCTTCGTGAGACCGCTGGTCTCGATCGCCGCTCCGCCCGGCACGCTACTGACCGGCGACGGCGAGAAGACGCTCAGTGGGCACCGCTCCGACGAGCACACGCCCGTCGTCGGTAAGGAGAATCGACATGAGCGATGTCTGTATGGCGCGTCCGCCGGCGACGGGGGAGGTCAGCTGACTGAGCAGTGCGGTGTAGTCGGCCTCGTCACCGTTTCCATCGGCGGGATCGCCCGCAGAAGCGGCAGGAGAGGAGACCGTGATGACCGAGTTCCAGCCCGTGCCAGTGACGACGGGCGCGGGCGCCGAGTCATCGGGATAGGAGCTGTGCGCTGAGTCGGTGGTCGGCGCGAGCTTCTCTGTGACTTCTGCTGTAGCGGGTGCACTGAAATCGAACAGTGCCGGGTCGGGCGCGGAGAAGTCGATCTGCGTGAAGGCGACGGCGAAGGCCGGATCATCCTGTCCGCGCGCGGACACCTCGACGCTCAGCGGCAAACCGGTTTCGGCGTCGACCGACAGCGTGACCGCCGCGACAAGCGTCTGATCCGTGCGCGGGACGAGCGAGAGCACGTAGGCGTCGCGTCCCGCGACTCGGGCGTGCGACTCGACACTGACCTCGGTCGAAGGTTCGACAGCATCGAGAAGCCCGTCAGCGATCTCGGCCGGAGTCGGAATCGAGGTGGGTGTCGGTGCGTCGTGCTCGGAGAGGACCAGGTGGGTCGCCTCGTTCACGGCGGAGTCGTAGAACCACACATCGTCGCCGTTGCGGATGACGTCGCGTTCGGCGAGCTCGTCGAGGATCTGCACGCGGATCCGGTCTTCGCCCCCTGCGAAGACTCGTGCCTCGTGCGAGCCGGTGAGCAGCTCGAGCCCGCTCTGGAGCTCGTCACCGGAGTCGCCTGCAACCGAGGGGATCTCGGGAAGTCCGAGATCGGAGGTCTGCAGAAGCGTGCCTGAGAAGGCGGCGCCCTGGCTTTCAGCGACCAGAGCGAGCACTTCTTCGGCGGACTTTTCCGGGAGATCGGGCGTCGCGCCGGCGGCCAGAGGAACCGCGACCGCTGCGCAGATCGCCGCGACGGACGCGATCGCTACAACACTCCAGCGAGCATTGGACTTCTCCACGATGACCACCTTTCGCCGTCCCGGATGCACCGCCAGGAAGACAATCGAAGGCTACGCCTCTCCACTGACAACGCGGCCGATTCGAGGAAAGAAGAGACGGATAGCTCAGTGAGCCTTCGGCGGCGGCTCAGAGAAGTCGGGGCCCGAGAGTGACTGGAAGATGGTTATCGGCATCCCATCCGGTGCTTCGAGGCGGCCGCTGTACGAATCGGTCGGCACGATCGTCGGTTCGATGACGGGCTTCGCCCCCGCCGCGACGAGTTCCTCGATGAGCGCCTTCGAGTTGTTCGTCTCGAACGCGAGTCGCATCCGCGGAACCTGAGGATCGGAGATCTCGGTCGTGTCCGAGAGCTCGGCTTCGCTGTCCATCGACGGCAAGCTCGGGTGGACCAGCTCGATGCTGCCTTTGCCCGCTTCCAGCACGAGCTGTGCCACGTCATCGGTCGCGTACCCGTACATGTTGCCGAGGCCGAGCGCGTCGCGATAGAAGCGGAGAGCGGCGGACCAGTCGCTCACCTCGATGACGAGCCTGAGCTGGCTGACGTGGGCCTTTCGTTCGGGGGAGTCCGATGCGTCCGCAGTGTCGGCTGCGGGTGTCGGAGCTGCTTCGTCGTGCGACATGGTGTCAGGCTATGCGGCTCTCCCGAACGTGAGGCTCACGTTCAGTGAGCGCCCGTCGGGCTTTCAGGAGATCGGCGGGGTGGGCGGATCCGCTATGCGAGACTCGGCACATGGATGCTCGGCCGTTGTTCACCGCCGCGACCGTGAGCTACCTGGCCAATTGCATGCTCGGCGCAAGCGTGGCGCTGAAGATCCTCGATACCGGCCGCTACCGATGGCTGCATCATGCGGTGTACATCGTGACGTGCTTCTCGGCTGCCGTGGCCGTCGGCAGTGCGCTGGTCGCAACACCGCGACGCTCGGCGAGACGATCGGCCGCTCTGCTCGCCCCGGCTGCGCTGCCTCTCGCCGTCATCCCGTTCGCCGGCACACGCGGCAGCCGGCACATCCTGATTGCGCTGTCGGCGGCTCCGTTCTTCGTTGCAAGCGTCATCCGTGCCTGGAGGTAGTGGTGCAACTCTTCGATGCGATCCGTCGCCGCAAAACCACGAATGGGCCGTTCCTGCCCGATCGGGTGTCGGAAGAACATCAGCGCCTTCTCATGGAGCTGGCTGGGCGCGCGCCCTCGCAGCTCAACAGTCAGCCATGGCGGTTCGTGCTGATCGAGAACCGAGAAACGATCGACCGGATCGCCTCGATCAGCGGTGAGAGCATGACGGAAGCCATGTCGAACGGCACCTTCTTCGAGCGGTACAAGCCGTACTTCCGCTTCAGCAAAGAAGAGATGGAACGCCGCCGCGACGGCATGCTCTTCGACAAGCTCCCCGCACCGCTGCGCCCCTTCACGAATCAGGCCTTCACCAAGCGCGGCCAATCGCTCATGAACGCTCTGAAGGTTCCGAAGACGCTGGGGGAGGAGAACCGCAAGCTCGTCGCCGGTTCACCACTGCTGCTCGGAGTCATGCTCGACCGATCCGAATACCGTCCGGGCGAACTCTCCGCCTTCTACTCCGTGTTCAGCATGGGGGCCGCGATGGAGAACATATGGCTGTCCGCTCTCGAACTCGGTATGGGTATCCAGTTCGTCTCGTTCCCGATGGAAGTACCCGGCAAGTGGGACCTTCTCGTCGACCTGCTCAAGGTTCCGGATGAGCTCGAACTGATGGCCGTGTATCGCCTCGGCTACCTTCCTCCCGATCAGCGTCGACCTGCGATCGACTGGTCGAGCCATCAGCGCAAGCTCGCATCGCAGTACGTCTTCCGTGAGACATGCGATAGCCCGCAACATGGCTGGGATCAGGAAAACCAGTCAGACGGACACGACTGACGCGCCTGGTGCCTGCAGCGGCGTGAAGTAGAGGAGTGCGGTAATCTCTTGATTTTGCCGTCGCACGAGGAGTCCCGAGTGAGTATCAAGCCCTCGTTGCAACGTCGCAACCTACTCACTGGGTCGGAGCTCGATTCGGAAGAACATTCGGGCGCGGATCGCGCAACCGATTCGTCGCCGCCCACCTTCGGCGGTCTCACCGGTCGTCAGCACGGCTGGATCCTCCTCACAACGCTTGTCGTCATCGACGTCCTGCTGCTGATCGCGAACATCCTCCACTTCGGTGCCAACGACCCGGACGAACCCGTCACGCGGTTCTCGAGCCCCGCCTGGAACGGAGACGCGGATGGCTCGTTCATCGAGTTGACCGGCCATCTGCAGCTCATCGCCGGTGTAGTGATGCTGGTATTCCTCGCCGTTATCAGAAGGACCGCGGTGTACGTGGCGTGGGCGGTGACCCTGATCGTTCTCATCGTCGACGATTTCGCCCAGGTGCACGAAGTGCAGGGCGGTCTTCTCGCCCTCCGATTCGGTCTCCCGAGCGTCGCGGGTCTGAGGCCGGAAGACGTCGGTGAGCTGACGGTGTGGGCGATCGAAGGTGTGTTTTGTCTCACCCTCATCCTTGCAACGCTGTGGTGGGCCGATCTGCTCGCGCGCCGCCATTCGCGGCTGCTCTTCCTCTGTGTGATCGTTCTCGCCTTCTTCGGAGGCGTAGTCGATCAGCTGCACATCGTCGTCGAGCCGTACCTGTCGCACACCGCGGGGCTCGCCGTCACGCTCACCGAGACTACGGGCGAGCTCGGAGCGATGACCCTGATCGTGCTCGCGGTGCACAGGATGACCCGCGCGCAGGACCGACGTGTGCGGCTTCCGTCCCATGACTGAAGAACCGCGCGGGGACCTCGCTTAGAAGGAGCGGGTTCTGAACCAGTCGAGCAACATCCGTGCGCGGGAAGCGCTCGCTGCGACAGCGCCGGCATCGCGACGCTCGGCGAAGAACGGGTTGAATCCGACGAGCTCGTCGGTCTCTGCGTCGACTTCCCGGAAAGCCATCGTCCACTCCCCGAACTGCCGCTCGTCGATCGGCTCCTTCAACAACGTCCGAAGCACCGAATGCCGGGGATCGGCTCCGATCGTCTCGTAGACGCTCATGACCGTCTCGTCGTCGCCCTCGAGCACTTGCATGAACTGACCGTCCTTGTGCAGGAGGATGCCGGTCAGGCCGCGCCGCTCGTTATTCGTCCGGCTCTGCTCGAGCAGCGCCCGCAATTCATCACCTGTGAATGGCTTCGGCGAGCGGCTCGCATAGGTCAGCGAAATCAACCTGTTCCCCCAACTGTGGTCGTGGCTCGATCGTAGGAGACGTTTCGCGGTTTCGCTCGCCCCGATTCGGGGGCAAGCGCCCGCACATGCATGCGATGCGTTCGAAACGTGCAGGAGTTGCCAGCTCGCTCAGATCTGCGTGTCGAATGTCTTCTCGAAGCAGATCGAGTTCGCCATCGTCTCGATATAGGGCTCGTATACGGGAATCCTCGTGAAGCCGTTTCGTAGGTAGAGAGCGATCGCCTCCGGCTGCTTCTCGCCCGTCTGAAGAATCAAACGCGGTGCCCCATCAGCGGCGGCGCGGGTCTCAGCTTCGACGAGGAGCGCAGTCGCAACCCCCATGCCACGCGCCCGTGGTGTCACGAACAGCTTCTTCAATTCCCACTCGATACCGAGTCGTCTCAGCACGGCATGGCCGATCGGGTCACCGTCCGGCGCGAGCGCCAGGAGTGTCGCGCGCACCTCGGATGAGGCGACGGCGAGAGCTCGCGCACGCTTGCTGGTGAACGCAGGGTCCTCATGGCGTGCCCCTCCGGCGTTGTACCGCTGCTCCGTGTCGGCGTCCATGGCACGGCGCAACGCGATCGCCCGGGGATCGCTCCACTTCACCGATTCGAGCGTGAACCTGGCAGTGGTTTCGCGATCTTCCAGCACGCATCCATTCTCGCTCGTCGAAAAGTCGTCGCTGGCGCGTGACGAGACGAGGGGTCCTACTGGTTCGCCGTCTCAGCGCCGTCGGTGCCGCCCAGGAGGCGTCGAGTGAGAGTGCTCGATCCGGTCAGCAGATCGGACAGTGCCGCCCTGAGGTCGTCATCGGCGGGCGGCCGACCCTCTTCGGCAGCACGAATCACCGTCCGGCGCATGAGCTCCTTGGCGAAAGACGCGGTGACCCCCGTTGCGCCGCGGGCCGCTTCCGTGAGTGCCTCGCTGCTGAGTGGCAGGCCCGAGGCGTAAAGCTCGAACAGACGGGTCCGAAGCTCTGCGTCGGGAAGGGGTATCTCGACGGCGAGATCGACCCGGCCGGGCCGTTGAGCGAGCGCGGGTTCGAGCGTGTCCACCCGATTGGTCGTGAGAAGAAAGGCGACATCGGCGTCGCCGTCGAGCCCGTCGAGGGCATCGAGCAGCGCGAAGAGCAGAGGTTGCGGACCCGCGTGCATGCCGCGCTCCATCCCGACGAGGTCGACGTCCTCGAGGACGACGATCGCCGGCTGCATGGCGCGAGCGATATCGGCGGCCTGGCCGATGAATCGCAGGGCTGTGCCGGTGAGGAGGATGCAAGTGACACCCTCGGCACGACCGACCAGGTGCCGAATGGTCAGCGTCTTGCCCGTTCCCGGAGGACCGTAGAGCAGCACTCCGCGTTTGAGGTGCTGTCCCGCCTCGCTCAGCTGGGTAGCGCGCTGCGAGATACCGATGACGTGCCGGGTGACAGCGTCGAGGACTCCTGTGGGCAGAATCACTTCCTCGTCGCTGATCGCGGGCCGGGGGAGGAACACCGCACCGGCGCCTTGCTGACCGTATTCATCCCCTTCGAGCGAGAGCACCTGTCCGCGGAGCACGCTGTGCTCGAGCATGAGCCGTTGGACTTCGGCCAGAACCCGTCCGCTCAGGCCCGCATCAGCGGAGAGCACCTCGATACTCGCACTCTGTCGACCGAACTGCGGGTTGGCATCCCGTTGCAGCACGGCGACGGGACGATTCTCGAACTGGAACAGCCGGACACCGAAGCCGACCACCTCGCGTTGCGTGTCTATCCCCGAGGCGACGCGTGTGTAGTCGACCGGACCAGGACCGAACAGGGCATGCGATTGGGTGAGGAGGCCAGGGAAGCTTTCATGGCTTCTGCTCTGGCCACCGGTGACCCCGACCAGCGTTCCGTCGTGGCCGGCGATGACGGAGAGGGCGATATCCACATCGACGTACCGGTGTCGGGGAATGTCCTCACCGACCACGGGGATGTCCAGATCGTCACGCCCGAGATGCCGGCGTACGACCTCGCCCAGCGGGGTGATGGTCGCCGGCGGATGCTTGTGGACGAGCTCGTCGAGGAATCGGCGGAAGGTCTCGACGAATGCGGTCTCGTGCTCATCCATGCGCTCGAGCCTATGCATGGCCTGAAGTCGAAGCGAGATGTCGAGCTGACTCAGCGGAAGTCGCGGGAGACGTGACGAATGCCGATGGTCAGCACCTCGAAGCGGTCGGCCAGCACGTTGACAACACCTTCGGTGGAGCGTTCGAGCATGCCGCGGATGATGAGAGCGGGAGCCTCGCGAGCGATCCGGCGGTACCGCTGCCAGACGCCGACGCTGCAGATCACGTTGATCATGCCGTGCTCGTCCTCGAGGTTGATGAAGGTGACCCCTGCCGCTGTCGCGGGCCGTTGCCGGTGGATGACGACACCGCCGACCTCCACTCGGCGCCCTGACTCGGCGGTTCGGACATCATCGGAGGACAGCACGCCACGGGCATGGAGCACGTCGCGGATGAAAGACAGCGGATGCTCGCCGGGGGAGATGCCGGTCGCCCACAGGTCCGATGCGATCTGCTCGGCGGGGCTCAGCATCGGCAGCAGCGGCGGCTGCACGGTCACGACTGTGCCGGGAAGATAGTCGGCGCGCTCCCGAGCGGCGGCGCCCGCGCCCCACAATGCCTCGCGTTGTGACATCCCCAATGACTCGAAAGCGCCGGCCGCGGCGAGCGCCTCGAGTTGATTGGCTTTCACCCCGGTGCGGCGGGCCAGATCGGTCTGGCTCGTGAAGTCGCCGCCCTGCTCGCGTTCGGCGACGATCCGTTGCGCGGTTTTCACGTCGATGCCGTCGACCTCGGTGAGCCCTAGGCGGACCGCATGGTTGGCGTCGCGACGATGCCGGGCATCCTCGACGGGGGCGTTCTTATCGAAACGGGGTGCGACGGTCGGCTGCTCACGGCAGAGGCACTGCGCCTCGCCGCTCGGTCCCGTCTCACCTGTTTTCCGTACCAAATCAAGGAGATTCGGACGAAGAGGGCCGGAATCGGGTGCGGATGAGGGGGAAGAGAGCAAAAATTCCTTGATTTGTGCCGGGGTGGGGAGGGTGAGGGGTTCGAGGTCGGCCCATACGCCGGAGAGAAGGATGTCGGGACGGCGCACTTCGACGCCGTGCCGCCGTGCGTCCGCGGTCAGTGACTGGGGCGAGTAGAAGCCCATCGGCTGGGCGCGCAGCAGCGCAGCGAGGAAAATGCCCGGATAGTGCAGTCGCACCCAGGCGCTCGCGTAGACGATGAGGGCGAAGCTGATCGCGTGACTCTCGGCGAAGCCGAAATCAGCGAATGCCTCGATCTTGCGGTAGATGACGTCGGCGGTCTCGTCGTCGAGACCGTTGCGGCGCATCCCTGCGTAGAGCTTCTCGCGCAAGGTGTCGATCTTCTCGAGCCCGCGCTTCGATCCCATCGCACGACGCAGCAGATCGGCGTCCTCACCCGTGCAGTCGCCCACCGCCATCGCGATCTGCATGAGCTGCTCTTGGAAGATCGGCACACCGAGGGTGCGTTCGAGCACCGGGATGAGCTTCTCGTGCAGGTAGCTGACCGGCTCTTCACCGACCCGGCGCCGGACGAAGGGGTGAACAGCCTTGCCCTGGATCGGGCCCGGGCGGATCAGCGCGACCTCGACGACGAGGTCGTAGAACCGGCGCGGCTGCAGCCGAGGGAGGGTCGCGATCTGCGCGCGGGATTCGACCTGGAAGACGCCGACCGAGTCGGCGCGGCACAGTTGGTCGTACACCCCCTGCTCTTCCTTCGGGAGAGTGCTGAGATCCCATCGCTCACCGAAATGCTCATCGGCCATATCGAACGCGTACTGCAGAGCGGCGAGCATGCCGAGCCCCAGCAGGTCGAACTTGACGAGACCCATGAAAGCGCAGTCGTCCTTGTCCCACTGCAGGACCGTGCGGTTCTCCATTCGTGCGTGTTCGATCGGACACACCTCGCCGACGGGCCGATCGGTGAGCACCATACCGCCCGAGTGGATACCGAGATGTCGGGGGAACTTCAGCACCTGCTGCGCGAGCTCGACGACCGGGTCGGGGATGTCGTGGTCTGCGCTCTGCACATCGCCGCCCCAGCGCTCGACCTGCCGCGACCAGGCGTCCTGCTGCCCTGTCGAATGGCCGAGCGCCTTCGCCATATCGCGCACCGCGTTCTTCGGCCGGTAGGTGACGACGTTCGCGACCTGGGCGGCGTTGTGTCTGCCGTACTTCCGGTAGACGTATTGGATGACTTCTTCGCGTCGGTCTGAGTCGAAGTCGACGTCGATATCGGGCTCTTCTTCGCGGAGGCTCGAAAGGAACCGCTCGAACGGCAGGCCGTAGAAGATCGAGTCGACCGCGGTGATGCCGAGCAGGTAGCAGACCGCCGAGTTCGCCGCCGAACCACGCCCCTGACAGAGGATGCCTTGGCTTTTGGCGTACCGCACGATGTCGTGCACGATCAGGAAGTAGCCGGGGAAGTCTTTCGCCTCGATGACCTTGAGTTCGTTCTCGATCCGGTCGAGATGGCTTTGCGGGGTGTTCGGATACTTCTCTGGGACGGCGTCGTGGACGAGTTTCCGCAGCCACGTCATGGGCGTATGACCTTCGGGAACGTTCTGCTTCGGTAGTCCCGGCCGGGCGCTGCGCAGCGAGAATGCGAGGTCGGCGGCGAGGTCGACGGTGTTCTCCACCGCCCCCGGATAGCGGGCGAAACGGGCCGCCATCTCGGCGCCCGTGCGCAGATGCGCGCCGCCGCTTCCGGGCAGCCAGCCGTCGAGTTCGTCGAGACTGCGCCGGGCTCGGACCGCGGCGAGGGCTGCGGCCAGCCTGCGCCCGCTCGGGGTCGCGTAATGCACCGCGCCGGTGGCGATCACGGACAGTCCTCGACGAGCGGCGATCTTCGCGAGCACGTCGTTGACGATGCTGTCGTGGGGGAGGCCGTGATCGGTCAGTTCGACGACGACGTTGTCGTGGCCGAAAAGGTTCTCGAGTCGGTCGAGTTCGATCTCGGCGGCTCGCGCATCGAGCGCAGTCGCCTCGCCGAGCGCTTGACGCACGAGACCTTTTCGACAGCCGGTGAGGATGAGCCACGATCCGGCTGCCCGCTCGGCGAGGTCATCGAGATCGAAGCGTGGACTGCCTTTCTCGGCGAGCGGATCGAGTTGAGCGGAGGTGATCGCGGAGGCGAGCCGGTGGTAGCCGTTCTGCCCACGGGCAAGTGCGATCAGGTGGCTGCCCTCTGGATCGGGGATGCCGTTCTGCGGCTTCGTGAGCCCCAGGGTCAGCTCGGCGCCGAAGATCGTTTTCACCGGATGCTGTTCTGCCACCTCGGCGAACCGCGCGGCGCCGTAGAGGCCGTTGTGGTCGGTCAGAGCGAGCGCATCGAGACGCAGACGAGATGCCTCTTCGAGGAGATGCTCGGGGGAGGATGCGCCGTCGAGAAAGCTGAAGTTGGAGTGCGCATGCAGTTCCGCATACGGCACGACAGGGCCCTCGACCGCGGGCAGCGCCGGCGGATCCGGTTTGTACGGTGCACGCTTCGCGCTCCACGCGGGGCTGTCTCCGCCGTCGGCTTTCGCCGGCCTCGTCGAAGGCCGCGACGCCTCGGCGAGGCGCCGCTCGAACTCCGACCAGGGGATCGGCGGATTGTTGTACGCCACGGTTCATGATCGAACACATGTTCGAATCTGGCAAGTGCGGGTTCAGCTCAGTCGTAGCGGGCTTCGGCCCAGGTGAAGCCGGCTTCGAGGACGACGAGCCACGCTTGGCTGTCTTCGGTGACGAGCTGGAAGCGGTGCAGGCTCCGTGTAGCCTCGCTGTCCCACCAGCGCTCTTCGATCGGCCATGGCCCTGCCCATGAGGTGACAGCGAGGGGCCGCCCGGAGCCTGGAGGGATGAAGCGGACGGGCGGGCCGTTGACGATTCCGCGCTCATCGACCGCGACCGGGTCGCCGGTGGGGGTGAGAAGAGTGCAGGGGCGCCGTTCGGGGAACACCGTCGTCGGCGGCATGCCGATGAGTGCTCCAGGCCATGGGCGATCGACGGGACGAGGCGTCTGCTCGCGGTCACCCCACGGAACCAGCACCTGTCGGTCGGAGAGCAGGCGTCCGCCGCCGATCGCGACCGTGACGACCGCGGTGTGGCCGAGCATGCTCTGCACTCGTGCAAGCCCGTGGTGCAGCGCCGCGTCGGGTGGCCCGCCCCAGAGTCCCGGTTCGTGGTGGGTGGTGGAGTCGACGCTGTGCGGTAGCACTCGGACCCGGTTGATGGGGGAGCGAAGCCCGCTGTCGATATTGCCGAGGCCCTGCAACTGCCAGCGCACCCGGTCGACGACCTCGGCGGCGGAGAACGAACGAGGGTGCAGCCAGGTTCTGGCCGAGAGCTGCCCGGACTCACTCGTGATCTCGACGCGCAGCGCGGTGCAGACCAGCCGCAGCTGCGCGAGACGGTCGACGAAGCGGTCTGCTGCGGTGCGGAACCCGAACGTGACCTGATCGACGCGGTCGAGAGGCGGCTCGAAGTGCACTTCGACATCGAGCTCGTCGGGAGGAATACGCGGCACGACCTGGCGGCCGTCGAGACCGCCCGCGAGACGGTGTGCGGTTGCGCCTTCCGCGCCGAAGCGGTCACGGACCTCGGCGGCGGGGAGGGCGGCGAAGGCGCCGAGTGTCGGCAGTCCGAGTCGGCGCAGCAGCGTGCCGAGCGTCGGGTTGCCGAGCAGCGACACCGGCATGGGAGCGAGGAACCCCGGTGACCCGCCCGGTTCGATCACGGAGACGCGACCAGGTCCGTGACGCGCCGCCTGTTCGGCGGCGAACGGGCCGTCGGCGATTCCGATGCGGGCACCGGGGATGCCGAGATGGTCGAGGTGTTCGAGCAGCGACTCGGCGGCGAGCTGTTCGCTGCCGTAATACCGTGCAGGGCCCTGCGCGCGGATCGCCGCCATTCCCGGCCGAAGGACCTGGACTCCCGGCATGCGCTCTTCGATGCTCTCGATCACCGGCTCGAACACTCGCGCGTCGAGTGCGGGATCGAAAGGGAGAACGGTGAGTGAGGAGCATCGTGACTGGGCCTCTCTGACCCGCAGTCCGCGCCGCACGCCCTCGCTGCGAGCAGCGGACGAGCAGGCGTGCACCTCGCCCCGATCGATGAGGGCGAGTGGCATGTCGAGCGCGTATCCACCCGCGCGGGCCGCGGCGTAGGCGGGCCAATCGGGGATCCACAGCAGCAGGACGCGCGACACTTCGCCCATCACAACCTCGCCTGCCCTGCCGCGGTGCATCGTCACACCGCTCGAAGGATCGACGACGACGGGTCGTCGGTTACGGGGATGTCGAGGGTTGCATCGGAGGGTGCGACGGAAACAGGCCGCCCGGCGAGAGGTACGGAAACCCATCTGCGTCGCGGGGGGCGACCGCGACTTTCGGTCTGCACTTCGATGCGGCGGCCGGTGATCATGCCGTGGCCGTCGCCGAGACCGCTCCACTCATTGGCCCGCACGGTGAGTCGCGCTTCACTTCCCGGCCAGTCACCGAGCGAGATGAGGGCTGCGTCTCGCTTGCGCAACCGGGCGGCGACCCGGTTCGCGTCGGCGTCGGAAAGCCGCCGTGTCGGGCGGACGACCACGACCGTGAGTACATCGACGATGGCGGCGGTCACGGTGAGCCACTGCTCGCCGGGCTCTGGAACGAGTACGAGACGCGACAGATCGATGCCGTGGGCGGCTGCCGCTTGCGCTCCGAACTCGGGAACACCGATGACCCCGCACCAGGCGCCGGCACCCGATGGTGCGGCGAGCAAGCCCATCACGAGGCTCAATGAGCCGTGAATCGAATAGGCGGCCCCTGCGCGGAGCATTCCGTCGGGCAGGACTCCCGCGAAGGTGGGAGACGTGGCGAGAGCCTTGCTCTCAAGGGTCGTCGACTGCATCTCGCGGATGCGTGACTGCAGTTCGCGCACCCGATCGAGCGTCGACGCGGCACTCGTCGACGTAGCGAGGGAAGAAGCGGTCACGGGAGCCACAGCCCAGTTTCGAACATGTGTTCGAGACTGTCAAACCCCGCCGACATTGAAAGACGGCTGCGACTTCTCCGCTTGAACGGAGAGAGTCGCAGCCGTCTAGAAGAAGAGCGTCGGGATCAGGTGGCGGCGCCCGCCGTGTAGTCGGGGTCGGGGTCGCCGAACTCGCCGTCGACCGTGAGCAGGCCGTCCGGGTCTTTCGGGTCGGAAACGCCGGTCACCCGTTCGCCGACCGAAGCCGGGCCGTTTCCGGTCTCCGGCTTGTCCTCATGTTCGGGGGGAGGAGCCTGGCCTTCGCGCCCCGTCATGACTCGACCGGGCCGTTCTCGCCGGAGTCATCGAGTCCGACGATCTCTTCGCCCTGGAGGTCGTTCTCGGCGAGCTCAGGGGAGCCTTCGCTCGGAGCGCCGCCGGTCGGGCCGTTGTTGCCCTCACCGGTGCCAGGCAGAACCGTCTCACCGGCCACCGCATCGTTCGTCACCGTCTGCTTCGATTCGGCGTCGACCTGCTCGTCGTCGTAGGCACCGCCGTCAGGAATGGTGTCGCTCATGTGGGAGCTCCTTTCGTTTCATCGTCAACGCTACGCACGGCCGGGACATCACCGGCGCTCTGTCCAGCCGACTCTCGGAAGGCGTGGAGCGATCTAGCGGACCAGCTCCAGTAAGTGGTTCTCTTCGATGAGTTCGAGTGACAGCACCCGGTATCCCTCGCTTTCGAAGAACACAGTGATCCGGTCGTCCTCGACCTTCATCACCGTGCCGTCGCCCCACTCGCTGTGACGGACCGGCGCATCGACGGGGAAGCGAGCCTCGTGCGCCTCATGGCGTTCTTCGTAGGCGGTCCCGGAAGTGCAGGTATCGCAATTCCCGCACGGTTCGTCACGGTGCTCGCCGAAGTAGCCGAGCAGGAAGACACGCCGACACTCTCGGGTCTCCGCGTAGGAACGCATCATCGCGATCCGGGATTCGTCGATGTTCGCTCGGCGTTCCGCAACCTCTTCAGCGGCGGCGATTCCGTCGGCCACAGTCGTGCTCCTATCCGCGATGAGCGCACCATCGGCGCGGTCCACGACATGGGCGTCGAGCAGCAGGTTGAGGCTCGACCCGAGCTGACGGACGCTGAGGTTCGTCGCTTCGGCGAGTTCGGCGTCGGACACCGGATGCTCCGCGGAATGCAACGCGGCGAGTACCCGTTCGAGGCGCCCCTTGCTCGGCTTGCCGCCGGCGAAGAACTTGCGGAGGGAGAGGTCTTCCGAACGGTAGTGCAGATATGCGAGCGCCGGTTCTCCACTGCGTCCCGCCCGCCCGACCTCCTGGTAGTAGGCGTCGACCGATTCGGGGGCCGCCGCGTGCACGACGAAACGGATGTTCGCCTTGTCGATCCCCATCCCGAACGCCGATGTCGCAACGACCACATCGAAGGCATCGTCGCGGAACTGTTCGTGCAGCTCTCGTCGCTTCTTCGCGCCGAGCCCTCCGTGATAGGCGGCGGCCCGCATTCCGCGTTCCTGCAGTTCGGCGGCGTACTCCTCGGTTTCCCGGCGGGTGGCGACGTAAAGCAGTCCCGGCTTTGCGAGTTCGTCGATCTGGTCGAGCACCGCAGCGTGCTTGTCGTGCTCCTCATTGTGGCGTTCGACCTCGAGCCGGATGTTGGGCCGGTCATAGCCGCGCGCGATGAGCACATGGTCGCGAAGCCCGAGCCGCTCGATGATCTCTTCACGGATCGGGCCGGAGCCGGTCGCGGTCATCGCAATGACCGGAGGGCGTCCGAGGGTATCGATCGCGTCGTTCAGGCGCAGGTAATCGGGGCGGAAGTCGTGACCCCATGACGAGACGCAGTGAGCTTCGTCGACGACGACGAGCGAGACCTTCGCGGCGCTCAGCCGCTCGAGAACCGCCGGGTTGGCGAGCTGTTCGGGGGAGAGGAAGAGGTACTCGGCTCGGCCGCCCTGCAGGCTGTCCCACGCCTGGTCGTTCGCGGTGTCGCCCTGCGCCGAATTGATCGCGACCGCCCGAGGAGCACTCGCGCGCGCCTGGATGCCCGCCACCTGATCGGCCTGAAGTGCGATGAGAGGCGACACGACGACGGTCGGCCCGTCGAGCAGGGCTCCCGCCACTTTGTAGATCGCGGACTTGCCGTATCCGGTGGGCATGATCGCGACAACATCGCGGCCGTCCAGGGCTGCCCGGATCGCGTCCTGGAGACCTGCGCGAAGCTCGTTCCACCCGAAGATGTCAGCGGCGACTTGGGCTATCTCGTTGTCGAAGCGGTTTGCTTTGCGCGTCACCGCCTCATGCTGGCACGGTGAATCTGGGGGCCGTCCGAACGCCCACCCGCTACGAACTGCGTCAGGCGGCGGAAGGATCGATGCGACTGAGCATCTGCCACACGGTGGTGGTCAGGTCTGGATGTTCGAGAGCGATGAGGCGCAGCACGCCGAACTCGAACTCCTCGGCCCGCTTCCGCGGCGCCGCCGGATGGTAGGCCTGGGCGCGCATCTCCCGCAGTCCCAGCGCATCGATCGTGTCAGCACGCAGGATGCGGACCACGCGTTCGTCGACGCTCGGCATATCGGGGATGAACTGCCATGGGTCTTCACCCTGTCGGCAGCGCTGTTCGATCTCGGCCTGAAGTTCATCGCGAGCCTCAGCCCGCAGTGTCATCAACTCGGAATTCCCCACACCCACGTCCCCTTCCCGTTTTTCGACCCTACGTCACGCCCCGCGACGGATACTCCGAGATCACCGCGGTGTCACACAGCCGAAACATGAAGTTCAGGGAGAGTTTCAGCGCGTCGGCTGCGCGATGATGACCTCGATGCCGGTCGGGTCGACGAGTCGTGCGATGCGCTCGCCCCACGGCTGGTCTTCGGGCGGAGCCGTCACGACAGCGCCCATCGATGAGGCTCGCGCGACGATGTCGTCGACGCTGTCGACGTAGAACCAGATGGAGACCTGGCTTGGCCCGCGGGGTGGATCGTCATGGCTGCCGAGGCCGATCTCCGCATCTCCGATCGTGACTGAGACGTAGGTGGGCTTGTCTTCCGGGAATCGGTAGATGACCTTGCCACCCATGACGTCACGGTAGAACGCCATCAGCGTCGGCAGTTCGTGCGCCACCACGATCGGGAATCCGTTGCGCCTTCTCGGCTCAGCCATGTTGCTCCTTGCTTTCCGCGACGAGCGTATGCCAGCGCGTCCGAGAGGAAACAGGGCGTGGCTTACGCTGAAGCCGTGTTCGAGGTCGCGGTCACCTATCTGATGCAAGGTGAGCGCGGCGACGCCCAGATTCTGCTCGGCGAGAAGCTGACGGGACTGGGTGCGGGAAAGTTCGTCGCCCCTGGAGGCAAGCTCGAACCGGGCGAGTCTGCGAGGGACGCCGCAGTACGCGAGGTCTTCGAAGAGGTCGGCATCACTGTCGCCGCAGCGGACCTGGAACAGGTCGCGACCTTCGACTACGTCTTCCCGTTCCGGCCGGCATGGAGCCAACGCTCGACCGCGTTCATCGCCCGCAGGTGGGAAGGGGAGGCGCGGGGAAGCGCCGAGTTGGCCCCCGCTTGGTACTCGGTCGACGCGCTGCCTCTTGAGCGGATGTGGGCTGATGCCAGGCTTTGGCTGCACCGGGTTCTCGCGGGTGAGCGCATCGCGGTCGAATGCTCGTATGCCGCCGACAACGATTCGGTCGCGGCCTGGGATGAGCGCGTCGCAGAGCGTTGATGGCGTGGCGCGTCTGCCCCTGTCACCCCTCGCCTAGCGTGGACGGATGGCTCGACGCACCAGACGCAGGCAGGGGATGACCGTCGGCAGCGTGGTCGCCATCATCATCGCGATAGCGGTCGGCGTGTGGGTGGGCGCCGAGTCCGACGCCGGCTCTACGGAGCTGCAGGGCGACGGAAGCGCGCTATCCGAGACGATCCTCGCCCTCCCGGCTGTCTCGGGCTGGCGTGACGGGTACGAGCGCGATTTGTTCGGCGACGGCTGGCTCGACACCGACCGCAACGGATGCGACACCCGCAACGACATCCTCGCAAGAGACCTGGAAGGCGAGCGGTTCAAACCGGGCACGCAGGACTGCGTCGTGCTCGAAGGGGTGCTGCACGACCCGTACACGGACACCGTGATCGACTTCGTCCGCGGGAACGACACGTCGGAGCTCGTCCAGATCGATCACGTCGTCGCGCTCAGTTGGGCATGGGGTCACGGGGCCGCCGATTGGTCGGAGGAGAAGCGGAAAGCGTTCGCGAACGATCCCCTCAATCTGCTCGCGGTGGATGGGGCGACGAATGCGGCGAAGTCCGACTCGGGGCCCGCCGAATGGGTTCCGCCGGTGGCCGGATACCACTGCGCATACGCGGAGCGGTTCACCGCTGTGCTCGACGACTACGATCTCGCGATCGGAAACACGGATCGGCAAGCGCTGCTGGCGCTCGCCGAGGAGTGCTGAGTCAGCCCTGTTTCGTCCAGTCGAGATTGATGACCTGTCCGATGTAGACGGTCTCGCCGAAGTTCGGAATGGACGGATTCATCCGCAGTAGCTGCTGCTGGGGGATCTCGAATCGTTGTGCGATGTCGAAGAACGAATCCCCGGCGATGACCGAATAGCTGACCGGGTTGCCGTTGCCGTCGAGGGTCGGTGCGGCCCCAGCCCCTGGGATCGCGCCGGTGTCGTTCGCGGGCCCTTCGGCGATGACCGGAGCGGGCGCGTTCGGGACGAGTTCCGGCGCGACGGGGTCCGCCGGGGCGGCGACAGCGGGAGGTTCCGGCGTCACTGTGACGTAGACGGTTTCCGCAGGCTTCGGCGCCGCGGTGACGTAGATCGTTTCAGCCGGTGTCGGCGCCGAAGCGCAGCCGACGAGCGAGGTCAACAGACCGAGCGCGAGAACTGACGATCGTGTGCGTACGTGCACCTCTTGCCTCCTACCGGCTGATGCGACGAAGGCTATCGGTGCTCGGCGCGATCCTCCACCGTCAACATCGAAGGACCGTTCCTCCACAGTGTCCGGTTCTCGCCGTATCGGCAGGCACGGTGCCGAGCAGAGTCGGTCCATGACTTTCGAAACCTACGCATCCTCGCTCGAGACCGATTCGATGATCCTCGAGCGGATGGTCCAGTTGTTCGGCGCGGCATCGGGGCGGCAGTTCTCGCTCGTATTCCTCGATTCGAGGCAACGGCAGTGCCCGACGATCGTCCCGGTCGACGGCATCCCCGATACTCCCGACCCCGCCGACGCTGATCGTTTCGCCCCCGTCATGGACTGGCTGGCGGATGGCGAGGGCGGCTCTTCGGTGATCATCGTGCTCGAACGGCCGGGCTCGCGCATCCTGCACGACCACGACCGTTCCTGGATCAGGACCCTGCGACGGTGCGCCGCGATCGCCGAACTGCCGGTGCGAGCCCAACTGCTGGTCCATGATGACGGCGTCCGCTGGCTTGCTCCCGACGACTATCTGTGACGGGGAAGCGTCACGGCGACGTCGGTGACTGCTCGGCGTGAGCAGGGTCTTCCGAGGCAGTGCGATTGGTGATCCCGATGGCGGAGACGACGGCGCCGATGATGAGGAGCGCGACAGCCACGCCGATCGCGCGGTGGAACGCAGCCAGGTCGAGTGGACCACCGAAGATGGCGCCGAGGGTTGCGATGGCGACGAGGCCTGCGACACGGGAGACGGCGTTGTTGACCGCGGAGCCGATACCGCTGCGACGAGTATCGATCGCCCCGAGGATGGCGGCGGTCAACGGAGCGACCGTGATCGTGATGCCGAGGCCGAAGAGGATGAGCCCCGGCAGCATCTGGGTCCAGAAGTCGAAGCGCTCACCGACGAGGAACATCCACGCGAATCCCGCTGCTGCGACCGCGGGGCCTGCCGCCATGAACCAGCGTGCACCGAAGCGTCCCGCGAGCGCACCGACTGTGCCCGACAGGAAGAGCGGGATGACAGCGCTCGGCAGACTCGCCAGTCCCGCGAGGAAGGCCGGGAAACCGACGACCTGCTGCAGATACAGCGTGACGACGAGCGGCCCGAGCGCGAGGGCTGCGTAGATGAAAGCGGTCGCGAGGTTGCCGACTGCGAAGTTCCGCACCCCGAAGAGAGACAGCGGCAGCATGGGGTCGGCGGCTCGTCTTTCCCAAAGCAGGTACGCGACGAAGCTGATGCTGCCGAGAACGAGGGGGAGTAGGACGAGCGGGTTTCCCCAGCCGAGACGTTGCTGCTCGATCAGCGCGAAGACGGGTCCCGCGAGGCCGAGGGCGCCGAGGGTCGCGCCGAGGAAATCGATCCGCACACCGCTCCGGCTGCCCTCGGGGTCGCCGACACGGCGCAGGAGGTACAGCGTTATCGCGATCGGGAGGACGTTGATCCCGAAGATCCACCGCCATCCGATGAGATCGACGAGCGCACCGCCGAACACCGGGCCCGCGATGAACGCGACACCCGTCCACCCGGTCCAGAGACCGATCGCCCGCGACCTGGCGGCACCGTCGAAGTTGGCGGTGATGATGGCAAGGGAACTCGGGACGAGCAGGGCACCGCCGACCCCTTGCGCGATACGGGCTGCGATCAGAACGCCCGCGGTCGGGGCGAGAGCGCAGGCGAGCGACGCGGCGCCGAACAGGACGAGACCGATCCCGAGAACCCGCGCTCTCCCGAACGAGTCGGAGACGGATCCGGCGAGCAGGATGAGCGAGGCGAGCGACAGGAGGTAGCCGTCGAGCACCCATTGGCTGGTGACGACGCCGCCGCCGAGTTCATCGACGATCGAGGGGAGGGCGACGTTGACTATCGTGCCGTCGAGGAACGGGACGAACGAGGCGAGGATCGCCACGACGAGGACGTACTTCTGTCGACCGGTCATGGACTCCTCAATCGCCGTGCTGCTTCTTGCTCAAGCATGGCGGTCGGCGCGCTATTCCATTTGCAAGTGCTTCGACCGGGCTCCGACGAAGCGCCGGTCAGGCGGGATGCGGGAGGATCGGGGGATGCCTCTTCTCGACCGTATGCCGTCCACCGAGGATCCCGACGCGGCCTACGAGGGCTTCGTCGGCTGGGCGGAAGAGCGCGGCCTGTCGCTCTATCCCGCTCAGGACGAGGCCGTTCTCGAGATCGTCACCGGGTCGAACCTGATCCTCGCGACTCCCACCGGCAGCGGCAAGTCGCTCGTCGCGGTCGCCGCGCACGCGATGGCGGTCGCGCAGGGCAAGCGGAGCTACTACACGGCACCCATCAAGGCACTCGTGAGCGAGAAGTTCTTCGCCCTCGTCGACATCTTCGGCGCCGAGAACGTCGGCATGGTCACGGGCGACTCCGCCGTCAACCCGCATGCGCCGATCGTCTGCTGCACGGCCGAGATCCTCGCCAATATGGCGCTCAGGCGAGGAAACGACGCCGGTGTCGACCAGGTCGTGATGGACGAGTTCCACTTCTATGCAGACCCCGACCGCGGTTGGGCGTGGCAGATCCCGCTGCTCACCCTTCACGACACTCAATTCGTGCTCATGTCGGCGACACTCGGCGACGTCTCGACCATCGCCGACGACCTGACCCGCCGCACCGGGCGCCCCACCGCGCAGGTCGTGGGAGTCGACCGGCCGATTCCGCTGCACTTCTACTATGCGATGACCCCGGTGCAGGAGACCGTCGAAGAGCTGCTGCACAGCGACCAGGCCCCCGTCTACGTGGTGCACTTCTCGCAGGCGGCGGCAATGGAGCGGGCGCAGGCGCTCACGAGCGTCAAGGTGCAGACCCGCGAGGGACGTGACCGGATCGCAGAAGAGATCGGCGGCTTCCGGTTCACGACCGCGTTCGGGCGCACGCTCAGCCGGCTCATCCGCGCGGGCATCGGAGTGCATCACGCCGGAATGCTGCCGAAGTACCGGCGACTGGTCGAACAGCTCGCGCAACGCGGGCTCCTCCGAGTGATCTGCGGTACCGACACGCTCGGCGTGGGCATCAACGTTCCGATCCGCAGCGTGCTGCTGACCGCCCTCACCAAATACGACGGCACGAGGATGCGGCAGGTGAGCGCCCGTGAGTTCCACCAGATCGCCGGCCGCGCGGGCCGCGCCGGCTTCGATACCGCGGGCACCGTCATGGTGCAGGCACCCGAGCACGAGATCGAGAACGCGAAGTCGATCGAGAAGGCGGGCGACGATCCGAAGAAGAAGCGGAAGATCATCCGCAAGAAAGCTCCGGAGGGTTTCGTCTCGTGGGGTGAGCCGAGCTTCCGCAAGCTCGAGACCGCAGAGCCCGAGCCGCTGACGAGTCGGATGGTGTTGACCGCCGCCATGCTCGTCAACGTCATCGCCCGCGGCGGGGATGTCTTCGCCAACGTCCGCTCGCTCGTGTTCGACAATCACGAGCCCAAAGCGCGCCAGTACGCGTTGGCCCGTCGGGCGATCGCGATCTACCGCACGCTTGTGGCCGCGGGTGTCGTCACCGCGGACTCGGGCGAGATCCGCCTCACCGTCGATCTCGATCCGAACTTCGCTCTCAACCAGCCGCTGTCGCCCTTCGCTCTCGCCGCGCTCGAACTCCTCGACCGCGAGTCGCCCGAGTACGCGCTCGACGTGGTCAGCATCATCGAATCGACTCTCGACAACCCTCGCGCGGTCCTGTCGCAGCAGGAGTTCATCGCACGAGGCGAAGCGGTCGCGGCGATGAAAGCCGACGGCGTCGAATACGAGGAGCGGATGGCGGCGCTTGAGGACGTCAGCTATCCGAAGCCGCTCGAAGAGCTCCTCTCGGTGGCCTTCGAGGGCTTCGCGCAGGGGCAGCCGTGGGTCCGCGACTTCGAGCTGCGGCCCAAATCGGTGGTCCGCGACATGTTCGAGAAGGCCATGTCGTTCGGTGAGTTCATCTCGGCCTACCAGTTGGGACGTAGTGAAGGCCTCGTCTTGCGTTACCTGTCGGACGCGTATCGCGCCATCCGGCAGACGGTGCCGCCCGAAGCCAAATCGGAGGAGCTGCTCGACATCATCGAGTGGCTCGGCGAACTCGTCCGGCAGGTCGACTCGAGCCTCGTCGATGAGTGGGAACAGCTCGTCTCACCCGCCGCCGACCCGGAGTCGCCCGTGGTTCCCCCCGCGCCACCGAGCGTGCTCACCAACCGTCGCGCGTTCGTGGTGCTCGTGCGCAACGAGATGTTCCGGCGCGTGCAGTTGATGGCACTCGACAAAGCCGACCAACTCGCGGCTCTTGAAGGGCACGGCGGACTGGACGAAGACGCCTGGCTCGATGCGCTCGACCGGTACTACGGCGAGCACGACTCGGTCG